>Ga0206106_100067_pt1 | contig 196260 bp, 171 predicted proteins | sample 1B1ome_FD_148677 | JGI IMG/M metagenome (GOLD analysis project Ga0206106, IMG submission 148677) | Enriched microbial communities from leaf-cutter ant dump, University of Wisconsin, Madison, United States - 1B110A | ecosystem: Environmental > Terrestrial > Nest > Insects nest > Nest dump... | reverse complement strand
CGCCCGATCAACCAAAGAAAACACTATCCAAAAAAGCACCATTTTCAACTACTTTTTGGATTTTCAACAAATCAAAGAACTATAAAACAAGTAAATACATTTTTACCTGCTAATCTGATACGCGACCTTTTTAATGAAGATGAGTAAAATCTAAAATTACCATTGATCCGGGTTTGCTTTTTTCAGATCCTCACGGTATTTCTCCGGAATGATCCCTTCTAACAGACAGCCTGGCTCAAGGCTCGGGAAGATCTCCTCATAAGAACGGGTTTCATACAAAAATACCCTTCTGTAAATCAAATCTCTTGTAATTTGGTCTGCATGATTTAACCCGGCAGAAGCCAGCAGCTCAACATACGCTTTGATGGTTTCTTTGTGGAAGTTCGCAACACGGACTTTTTTCAGGTTGACGTCCAGACCGGCAACCAGCTGCGGATCCTGCGTAGCAACTCCGGTCGGGCAGGTATTTGTATTACACTCCAAAGCCTGGATACATCCTAAAGCCATCATCATGGCGCGGGCGCTGTTAACAGCATCCGCACCTAACGCCATCGCACGGATAATGCTGAATCCCGAAACAATTTTTCCGGAACCGATCAGCTTGATATGATGGCGGATATTGAATCCTGTCAGCATGTTATCTACAAATGCGATCGCATCCAGAAATGGTGCGCCGACATAATTGCTGAACTCCTGAGGAGCAGCTCCCGTTCCTCCTTCACCACCGTCCACAGTGATAAAATCCGGGTAGATATCCAGCTCCACCATCGCCTTACAGATTGCGACAAATTCGCTTTTCTTACCGATACATAATTTGAAGCCGACAGGTTTCCCGCCGGATTCTTTTCTCAGCAGCTGAATGAACTGAATTAATTCTCTCGGGGTGCTGAATGCAGAGTGGTAAGGCGGAGAATACACCGTGGTAAACGGCACAACATTACGAATGGCAGCGATCTCTTCCGTATTTTTCTTAGCCGGTAAAATTCCTCCGTGGCCCGGCTTCGCTCCCTGGGAGAGCTTCACCTCGATCATTTTTACCTGTGGAAGCGTCGCGTTATTCCGGAACACATCAATGCTGAAATTACCATCTCTGTCCCGTGCGCCAAAGTACCCCGTTCCGATCTGCCAGATCAGGTCTCCGTTATTTCTCAGGTGATAAGGAGAAATGCCTCCTTCGCCTGTATTGTGAGCAAACCCACCGATCTGAGCACCTGAATTCAATGATTCAACAGCAGCAGTGGAAAGTGAGCCGAAGCTCATGGCACTGATATTTAATATGCTGGCGTTGTATGGTTGTGTACAGTCTTTATTTCCGATCAGCACACGCGGATCGTGATCCACCGATTCGAAATTTTTAGGAACAATGCTGTGCATCATCCACTCATACCCTTCTTTGTAAACGTCCAGCTGCGTTCCGAACGGCATAGAATCCACCTCTTTTTTGGAACGCTGATAAATAGTACTTCTATCGATACGATTTATCGGCATTCCGTCAGTATCACTTTCAATGAAATACTGATACATTTTAGGCCGTAAGGCTTCCATTGTCCAACGCAGTCTTCCGAAAATCGGAAAGTTTCTCATCAGGGTGTGCTTTTTCTGGAAATAATCCACATAACCGATAATGACGGGGATCATTACTATTCCTAAAACATACCACCAGCCGTTCCAGCTGTAATAACCTGCTATTGATAAAATTAAAACAACAGCAATGCTCGTAAAAACAAACTTCTTTCTCAAGGGTAAAAAATTTTAATTAGTAATCAGAATTCGAAATTATAATTTAAAAAATCATATTCAAAGCTTTCCCTGCAATAAAAAAAACTTCTTTAGCTTCCTGCTTCTCTCAGCAGTTTTTTGCGGTCTAAAATTTCGATTTTCCGGACGTGGATTTCAATGAGTTGCTCTTCTTTGAACTCTTTAAGCAGCCTGATGACTGTTTCTGTCGCTGTCCCAACAAAGTTCGCCAGATCTTCCCGGGAAAGATTGATCATTTCGTCTTTGTAAACTCCATCCAGGATCAGCAGAATGGTCGCTAATCGCTCCCGTACACTTTTCTGCGCCATATTTTTGATAAATACGGCACGCTCTCCCAATTCCTTCGAAAGTTCTTTCAATACCGTCTGCAGTAAGCCCGGATTGGATTCTAAATGAGAAAGGAAATCTTCTTTTTTTATAAAGCAGATATTGCTTTCTTCCAGTGTGGTAGCGGACAGCTTGTAAGGATCATCGCTGAACATGGCTTTAAACCCGACAACATCTCCTTCTTTGGCAATGTGGATGATCTGTTCTTTTCCGGATTCTCCGATAGTGAATATCTTGACTTTGCCGTCATTGATGCAATAGACTCCCCGTGAGAAGGTTCCTTCCACAAAGAGAGGCTGATTCTTCCTGTAAAAAGAGCATACCTTATTCTCGTCCAGCTGATGTACCTCTTCCGTACAAAAGGAACTGAATAATGAGTCTTTTCTTACCTGGCATGTTTCACAACTTACGTATTTGTGAGACTTATCCAACATTGCACTGTTTTCTGCAAAGATAAACATAAAGTTATCCAAACAGTTGCAATAACATTTAATAAATTTATAAATTAAGGCTGCTCACAGCTCTTTCCTTTGTGACAGCAATTCATTACAACTTCTTCTGTTTCTTCCTTTGTGCCATTTGTGGCCTGCTGTACTTCTATTTTCGGGCTTAAATAAGGGATTCCCAGATTCAGGCCTCTGAAAACGACCATCAGTCCCACCAGTGTAATTAGCACAGGCGTCCAGCGATTGGTCCTCCACTGAAATTTACCTGAAATCCAGCGGGCAAGCGTCAGTACCGGTACTGTTCCCAGCCCGAAAAAAACCATTGCCATCATACCGGAAAACGGACTGCCAGCCAAAAGACTGTTAATAAGTGCAATATAGATAAGCCCACATGGCAGCAGCCCGTTAATTATTCCAAATAACAAAGGTTTGAATGGCATACCGGATTGAAACAGCTTCCGGATCGTGGTTCCGGAAAAACGGATAAACAATTGCCGGAATTTGTTCCCAAACGGAAAACGGACAAATTTTGCCCACGCGAAAAAAACAATGGCTACTCCACTGATAACGGAAAGCAGCTGCATCCATTTGAATGTCTGGATGCTGATCCCGATCAATCCTGCCAGTAGGCCGAGCAGCGCATAAGTAAACGTTTTCCCGATATGGTATTGCAGCATTCCAAGGGAACGTTCATACACATTGTTCGTTTTCATCGGTATTGCCATCACTAAAGGGCCACACATGCCCAGACAGTGCAGCGAGGCGCTTAAACCAATGATCAGACTGCTTGTATAAACCGCCCACATAATCAGATGGTAATTTCTTCTTTTTGTAAACAATCTTTATTCTCCAGCTGATAGGTAATCTCCAGCTTGTATTTCCCTTCTTTCAGCTCTTTTTTGGAAATCAGGAGCGTTTTTGTTCCTTCAAACCGAAATTCCTTATCCAGCAGCTTATCGTTCGGGCGGATGAACAGTACTTTTACTGCCTGCGCGTCTAATGTTTCAGGAATGGTTAAGACAACGAATTCCTCGTCGTGGTTCACCGCGATTTTTTCCTGTAAATTAGCGTTTCGCTGCGCCTGGATCTCCTGTTCGTAATTTACTTCCCGGGCGTAGTAATCCTCGCTTTCCAGGTCAGAGCTTTTCCGCATCATAATGGTGGTCAGCGTAATGATAAAGCTCATAAAAATAACCATCCCTATTGTCAATCCTTTTCCCCAGTTCATAGTATTTAATTTTAAAAATTCGGACCTATAAATTTTGTTTTCACACGCTGGATTTCCTTTCCGTTCCCATATACGATAATGGAAACTGTTTCCTTATCTCTTACTTCCTTATAAGGAATTTTGATTACAAACCGTTCCTTCAGCTCTTTTTCAGGAGCAAGACGCAATTTTTTCACAGCTGTCTCAATTGTTCCGTGATCTCCTTCCAGCTTGAGCTGAATAGTATATGCTTTTCGGGTCTTGTTCAGCAGATAGATTTCAAAGATGTTGCTCACCTGCCCGTCCTGCGTGATCTGGAAAGTAGTTCCGCGGTAACGTGTCACTTTTGTCTGAAAATCATTTCTTGTGATAAGCAGTGTCATAAGTGTAAGCACTAAAAATATTAACAAAGCGGAATAGGCTTTTACTCTTGTTGTCCATTGGAACGGTTTTCTGTCCTTAATGCCGTTTTCCGAAACATAGCGGATCAGCCCTTTTTCCAGGCCGACACCTTCCATCATGTGATCGCAGGCATCAATGCACGCAGTACAGTTTACACATTCCAGCTGTGTACCGTTCCGGATATCAATTCCCGTAGGGCATACCAGAACGCATTGCTTACAGTCGATGCAATCTCCTTTCCCTGCTGTTTTCCTGTCTTCGTTTTTGCGGAATTTTCCTCTTTCTTCTCCGCGGACGTAATCATACGCAATAACCATTGAGTTCGGATCCAGCAAAACTCCCTGCAGCCGCCCGTAAGGACAGATAGTGGTACATACCTGTTCTCTCAGCCGGGTAAAAACCATATAAAAAACAGTAGTAAAAACAATAATGGAGATAAATCCGCCGAAATGGACACTTACCGGCTCGCGGATGATCTGCCACAGCTGATCGCTTCCGATGATATAAGCGAGAAAGGTGTTGGCAATCGCAAAGGAGATGATCCAGAAGATCGTGTGCTTGAGCACCCGTTTGAAAATCTTTTCTTTATTCCACGGAGCATCACGAAGCTTTTTCTGATGTGTGTGATCCCCGTCGATCCAATATTCGATCCGACGGAAAACCATTTCCATAAAAATGGTCTGAGGACATACCCATCCGCAGAAAAGCCTACCGAAAATGATCGTGAAAAGAATGATAAATACTACTCCGACAATCATTGCCAGCGCAAACAGGTAAAAATCCTGCGGCCAGAAGATCTTACCGAAAATGATAAATTTTCTTTCCAGGATGTTGAACATCAGAAAAGGCTCTCCCTCCATTTTTATATAAGGGAGAGCAAATAATACTATCAAAAGAACGTAGCTTACGATTTTACGTTTGTTATAGAATTTTCCGGAAGGTTTTTTCGGAAAAATCCAGATTCGTTTGCCTTTTTCATCAACAGTGGCTATCCTGTCTCTGAAATGTTCGTTTTCTTCCGCCATGGCGTTTGTCTTTCTATTCTGCCGCTACCGGCTCTTTTACATATTTTTCACCCTGAGGCTCTTTGCCTTCCGTATAAGGAAGATTCCAGACATAAGAAGCTACCTGCTGGATCTGAATCGGGTTCAGCTTGGATGCATGTTCCGGCATCCCGTTGACAGTTCCTTTCTTAATCACTCCGAACATTGCTTTGATATCTCCTGTGTACAGCCAGTAATCGTCTGTCAGATTGGGACCGATATCTCCTTCTCCTTTCTCTTTGTGGCATACCACACAGTTATTCTTAAAAACAGTTTTTCCGGCAGACAGATCATCTGCTCCGGTCATTACCGCCGCATTTGTCTCATCCACATTCATGGCCATTTTAGCCAGGTATTCCTGTACTTCCACATCCGCTTTCTTTACTTCTTTGTTGTATTCCGCCAGCTGCAGGTCTCCTGTCTTCAGGATATGGTAATGGAACAGGTACACGACAGCGAAGATAATAGTGACAAAAAACATCACTACCCACCACGGCGGAAGATTATTATCCAGCTCTTTAATGCCGTCATATTCATGCTCCAGCGTTATGGATTCTTCATATTCGATCGGAACAGAGTCCGTAAGCACGCTGTTGATCTTTTTAAAAGATGTTGCCGTTGCCTTGACTTCGATTTCTTTTTTCTCCGCACGGATATTGCTCAGCAGCTGTGTAAAAAGCTTTCTCAGGTAGAAAAACACGAACAAGAGCACAATGTCCAGTACCAGCAGTAAGGTCAGATCGGAATTTTCCACACGGAGCCACGGCATTCCGTTTCCTCCTTCTTCCGGATTAAATGTTAAGGCCATCGCGCTGTTTCCGGACAATAGTATTCCTCCCAGAAGAATAACCGGCAGAACAGAAGAAGAGCCGTCACTGTCTTTCTGGTCCGCTGCCTTTTTCGCGATAAGCTTATCTCTGTAAAAATCAGAGCTGAGCAATGATTTGATATTTACCGCAATGATCGATATCGCCAGCAGCAAAATACCTGTAAGAATTACAAATGCGATGAACAAGTCAAAATTTCTTGCGTAATTCGGAACTGTCTTCACAACAGGTTCTGCCGCAGCTGCTGATTCAGCAAGCACGTTCCCAAAAAAGAACAACCCGGCAATTAGAGTATATATATATTTTGCTTTCATAGTATTAATGCTGTTTTTGATAGAACTCTTCTTCCTCACATCCGTCGTTCAATGGATAACAACTCATTTCTGACACACTTGATTTCTTCATCCGGATAACACGGATGATCACAATTAAGAAGAACAGTGTGAATATCAGCAGGGAAATCAGCGGGAATATTTCTACTCCCGATATCGTTTCCAGATTTTGTTTGATAAATCGTAACATGGTGTTTATTTCTTAGTTTGCTCCTCCGTTGCTTTGATATCAGTACCTAAGCGTTGTAAGTAAGCAATAAGTGCAACAATTTCTTTTTTCTCCAGCTTTGCCACTTCTCCGTCAAAATCGAACTCTTTCTGGATATTTTTAGGCAGCTTGTTGTAGATATCCGTTACAAGCGCAGACGCTATTTCATGTGACTGGGCTTTTAGATCTTTGACCGCTTTATTTTCATAGCCTTTTTCGTAAGGAACATTTAAGGTCTGCATTGCTATGATTTTCTTTTTTGTCAGCGAAAGATCCAGATCATCCTCTTTCAGCCACGGATATGCCGGCATAATAGATCCCGGAGTAACCTCTTTCGGGCGGATCATGTGCTGGTAATGCCAGTAATGGCTTCGCAATCCTCCTTCACGCGCCAGATCCGGGCCGGTACGTTTGGATCCCCACTGGAACGGGTGATCGTAAACAAATTCTCCCGCTTTTGAATATTCACCGTAACGTGCCGTTTCAAAACGAAGCGGGCGAATCATCTGAGAATGGCAGTTGTAACAACCTTCACGGACATAAATATCCCGTCCTTCCAGTTCCAGCGGCGTATATGGCTTTACACTGGCAATGGTAGGAACATTGCTCTTCACAATCGCCGTAGGAATAATCTCCACCAGCCCGCCAATCGCAACCGCGATAATACTCCAGATCATAAACTGAACAGGTTTTCTCTCCAGCTTTTTATGCCAGTTTTCTTTTTCTCCCGGATGAAGAACCGCGCTCAATGCAGGAGCTTCTGCCGGTTCATCTGCCAAGAAGCTTCCTTTCTTCGCTGTCTTGAACAGGTTGTAGAACATCATAATCGCCCCGATCATGAATATGAAACCTCCGATGGAACGGAAAATATAGAAAGGTTTCAGATCCGTCACTGTTTTAACAAATTCTCCGTGAACCAGTGTTCCGTCCGGATTAAATTCCTGCCACATCAGGCCTTGAACAAATCCGGCAATGTAAATCGGAATAACATAAAGAATGATTCCTAAAGTAGCGATCCAGAAATGCTGATTTGCCATTTTCTTGGAATACAGTTCTGTACGGAACAGCTTCGGAAACAGCCAGTACAGCATACCGAAGGTAAACATACCGTTCCAGCCCAGTCCTCCTACGTGCACATGAGCAACTGTCCAATCGGTAAAGTGTGAGATGATATTTACGTTTTTAAGAGAAAGCAATGGCCCTTCGAACGTTACCATACCGTAGCAGGTTAATGCCACTACAAGAAATTTTAAAGTTACATCATCACGGACACGGTCCCATGCTCCGCGTAAGGTTAAAAGGCCGTTTAACATACCTCCCCAGGACGGAGCGATCAGCATCACGGAGAACACAACTCCCAGCGATTGCGCCCAGTCAGGTAAAGAAGTATATAACAAATGGTGAGGTCCTGCCCAGATGTAGATGAAGATCAGTGCCCAGAAGTGAATGATTGATAATCTGTAAGAATATACAGGGCGGTTTGCCGCTTTCGGAACGAAATAATACATCAGCCCCAGATAAGGTGTCGTCAGGAAAAATGCCACAGCATTATGACCGTACCACCATTGTACCAATGCATCCTGAACTCCGGCATACCAGGAATAGCTTTTCAGAAAGCTGACAGGCAATTCAAAAGAGTTGAAAATATGCAGGATAGCAACAGTCACAAAGGTTGCGATATAAAACCAGATCGCTACGTAGAAATGCTTGACTCTCCTGTTTAAAATGGTCGCAAACATGTTCCAGCCCCAGACTACCCAGATCCCGGCGATTAAAATATCTATCCACCATTCCAGCTCGGCGTATTCCTTGGAGGACGTGATTCCCAAAGGAAGGGTTATTACCGCACAGACGATGATAAACTGCCAGCCCCAGAAGTTAATATAGCTCAGCTTATCGCTCCACATCCGCGTTTTCAGCAAACGCTGTAACGAATAGTACACACCGGTAAAGATCCCGTTACCTACAAAGGCGAATATTACGGCATTCGTGTGCAGCGGACGGATCCGTCCGAAGGATAGGAAGCTGAATCCTAAATAATCATTAAAAAACTCAGGTAAAGCTAATTGCAGCGCTGCGATTAACCCTACCAGCATTCCGGTTATACCCCAGATAATGGTGGCATACGCGAAGTACTTGACAATTTTGTTGTCATAACTAAACTTCTGAATTTCCATTGTTTGTTTGATTTGTTTGTTGATCATTATTTTCATCATCAAAGAGAATCCTTACAGAAGGCGTATAATCATCATCAAATTGCCCTGTTTTTGTTGCCCACATAAAAATGAGCAGGAAAAACAGCGCGATCAGCAAACTGATAATTAGCATTATGTAGATAATTCCCATAGTGCAAATGTCATGGAAATGTCACGGATAAAGAATGACCTTCAACAACCAAAAAACATGATTTTTATCAGTTTTTCAGATGAGCCGGTGTTAAGTAGTGAAAACCGGGTAAAATCACGCCTCTCTCCGGAATCAGCTTTGGCTTAAATCCGCTTCAGCAATACGAGAACAGTGCTTAATCCGACAACGGTAACGGAGCTGACAGGCATGATGATTGCCGCTATTAAAGGAGTCAGGCTTCCGGTAGTGGCAAAGCTCAACCCGATGAGGTTGTATGTGAGCGAGAAAGTCAGGCAAATCCGCAATACTTTTTTAGCATAATGGCTCAGGCTCAGAAAAGCATTCAGCTCGTGAAGCCTTCCCGCTTGAATAATAGCGTCAGAAGAAGGTGTGAAGCGGAATACATCTTCTGAAACGGCGATTCCGACATCAGAAATGCCCAACGCTCCGGAATCATTCAGCCCGTCGCCGACCATCAGCACTTTTTTGCCTTGTGCCTGGAGATCCAGAACGTAGTCCAGCTTATCTTTCGGTGACTGGTTAAACCGGATATTTTCTTTGTTGCCTACCAAGGATTCCATTAATTCACGGTCTTTGTCCTTGTCTCCTGAAAGCACATGGATATTATAGCCTTTCAGATTTCCGATCAGCTGTTTAATTCCTGCTCTTAATTCCGAATGGAAAATAAATTTTCCGGATTTTTCCCCAATTTTAAAGTAAGTTTCCGTCTCATTGGAAACGGTTTTTTCTCCGTAAATAAATAAATGGCTTCCCAATACTATTGTAGTTTCCAGGTAATCTCCGGACAGACCGAATCCTGCTTTTTCCAGAAAATCAGATAAATCCAGGTTACCGTAAATGTTCTGTGTCCGGAAAAAATGGACAATGGCTCTGGACAATGGGTGCGTTGATGAATTGGCAAGCGAGCAGAGCATTTCTTTTTCTTCTTTTGTTAATTCATCTCCCGTTTGCCGGACATGCAGATGAACACTTTCAGTTAGTGTTCCTGTTTTGTCGAAAACGATATCCGTAACCTCATCCATACGTTCGATAACTGCGGTATTTTTCAGATACAATCCTTTTCTGCCCATTACCTTCATAATGTTTCCATAGGTAAATGGAGAGGAAAGTGCCAGCGCGCACGGACAGGCAACAATCAGCACGGCGACAACAATTTCAGGAATTCTTTTGGGATCAATGAACATCCAGATAATGGAGGCCAGGGCAGCGATCACGAGAACACAAGCCAGAAAATATTTGGAAACAACATCCTGAAATTTATACCGGTTCGGCTTCAGCTTGTCTATTTTAATATCGTTCCATAATTGTGTCAGCAGGCTGCGGCTGGAAGGCTTGTCCGCTTTTAAGGTTATTTTCTGCCCAAGTAATTTTCCGCCGGCATAAATAAAATCTCCTTTGTATTTATAAACAGGATCCGACTCACCAGTGACAAAGCTATAATCGATTTTAGCAGAATCACTTTCCAGAACACTGTCACACGGAATTACCTCTTCGTTGCGGATCAGTATGGTTTCCCCCGCATTGATCTTTTCAATTTCAACAATTTCTTCCTTTCCGTCAGTAATCCGGGTTACGGCAACCGGAAAATAAGATGTATAATCCCGTTCGAAGGAAAGGGATTTATAGGTTCTGTTTTGAAACCATTTTCCGATCAGAAGGAAAAAGATAAATCCGGCAAACGAATCCATGTAACCCGGACCGCCGTTTGTAAGGATAGTATAAACACTTTGAGCATATAACGCAATAATTCCGAGCGTAATCGGTACATCAAGATTCAGGTTTTTACTTCGTACGGCTTTGTACGCAGAAATAAAATAATCCCTTGCGGAGAAAAGCAGGACAGGAATGGAAACGAAAAAAGAAAGGTAGGAGGTAAAATTCCGCAGATGGTCATCTTGCTTTTCAATTCCGAGATATTCCGGAAAGCTCCACAGCATGATGCTTCCAAACGCAAATCCGGCAACACCCAGCTTATAGAAAAATACTTTGTCAAATTTTTTGCTTTCTTCCTTACGGTTCCCGAAGTTGGGAGCGTACCCGATTTTATTCAGGAACTTTGCTAATTCAGAAAGTTTTAATTCGTTTTTGCGAAAAGTAATTAAGGCCTCCCGCTGAACAAAAGCTACCTGGCAGGATGTTACCGCCGGCAAAATCTTTGGCAAGTTCTCCAGAAGGTAAATACAGCTGGAACAATGAATTTCCGGAAGAAACAAAGTGATTTTTATATAATTTTCATCTTCAAAATCAATTAGCTTCGAACGGATCTCATCCACTTCAAGAAAATCATATTTATGCTCCTGAACATTCTTAGGACGGATACCGGATTTTTCTTCCAGCTGGTAAAACGTGCCCAGATGATTGTCTACCAGCAACTGATAAACCGTCATGCAACCATTGCAGCAAAATGATTTTGATTTGTAAGTATAAACGTTGCGATTAAGGATTTCATCTCCGCAATGATCGCACAAGAGCACTTCTTTCATAGAAAAAGGGTATCAAATACGATACAAAGGAACGCCCAATTTATTCCAAAAAAAATGACGCAGGTCAGGAAGAGGAGAGAATTTTGAATATTTGAATACTGAATTTTGAATTGACGGATGATAATTTTTGGTGGAGAAATATAGCTTACAACGATTGATTCATCCTAAAATCGTGAGATCTTATTGTCTTAAAATCCTAGGATTTTCCACACTTGTCACATGTATCATTTTTCTTTCTGGCAAAAAGCTTTCTCCCGATAAAAAAAACGGACAGGGCAACAAGAGCTATAACAACAATTATTTCCATCACGAAAAGATATTATACGTTATCATAGCAGCAAAATACGCCATAAATCCCATAAAGGCAAACTGGATCAGCGGCCACTTCCATGATTTTGTTTCCCGCTTAACGATCGCCATCGTTGACATACACTGCATCGCAAATGTGTAAAATACCATCAGCGAAAGTCCGGTTGCCAGTGTATAAACAGGTTTTCCCTGCGCATCTGTTTCCTGCCGCATACGCTCAATCAGCCTTCCCGGATCATCTTCTTCCGTTTCAACACTATATATGGTGGACATGGTCCCGACAAATACTTCTCTGGCCGCAAAAGAGGTTATCAGGGAAATCCCTATTTTCCAGTCATATCCCAACGGCTTTATTGCCGGTTCCATTGATTTTCCTAATATTCCCACATACGAATCCTCTATCGGAATGTCTGTATTTTTCAGCTTTTCCGAAAAAGACATTTCTTTCCCGGAAAAGGAAGACGGCCCGTAGCTGGACAGAAACCACAGGACAATACTGATGGCCACAATGATTTTTCCTGCTTCCAGAACAAATGTTTTCACTTTCATATAAATCTGGATAAGCACATTCCTCAACAATGGTGCTCTTAATTCCGGAAGCTCAAGCATAAATACACTGAGATTCTTTGTTTTCAGAATAAATTTGAAAAGGAAAGCGACCAGCAATGCTCCTGCAAAGCCAAGAAAATACATAGAAAATAAAGCCAGCGCCTGCAGGTGGAATATTCCGCCAACCGTTTTATCAGGAATCACCAGGCCGATCAGCAGAATATAAACCGGAATCCGTGCACTACAGGAAATCAGCGGTGTGACCAAAATAGTGATCAGGCGTTCTTTCCAATCGGAAATAGTACGGGTCGCCATAATGCCCGGAATAGCGCAGGCAACACCGGAGATCAGCGGAACCACACTTCTTCCGTTCAGCCCGAACGGACGCATCCATTTATCCAGCAGGAAAACCGCCCTTGACATATAGCCGGATTCTTCCAGTAAGCCGATAAAGAAAAACAATAAGGCAATCTGAGGAATAAAAACCAGCGTTCCCGCAAGACCTGCCAGCACCCCGTTTACAAGTAAGCTTCTTAAAATTCCTTCCGGCAGCAAGTTATTTACAGTGGAAGAAATCCATTCAAATAAAAGCTCGATCCATTCCATCGGTTTTTCGGAAATGGAATACACCAGCTGAAACATCAGGAACATCAAAAAGAAAAAGATCAGGTATCCGAAAACCGGATGCACAAGGATTTTGTCTAATCCGGAATTTTGAATAGTATCTTTTTTCTCCTGTCTGAATATCGTTTTCAGAATTTGTCTGATTTTCCGGAAACGATCGTTTGTATCTTCCTGCTGTTTTTCCGTATCGGTAAGAGCAATGGATTTTATTTCCTCCGAATAAAAGCTGTCCTTTTGCTGATAATTGTCTGTTTTTAGTGCCTGTTTCAGCCGGTCGATCCCCAATCCGACTCTGGGATTCACATGAACAACAGTTACATTTGAAAAACAGGATTTTAAAGCTTCAAAATCAATGGTAATTCCTTTACGCTCCGCAATATCATTCATTGTTACTGCCAGGATCAGCGGCAGTCCCATGTCATGCAGCTGGCTGAAAAATAAAAGATTTCTTTCGATATTATTGGCATCCAAAACGTAAATGATCTTGTCAAACTCCTTGCTTTCACTGGCTTTTTTCAATGTTTCAAAAACGATCTCCTCATCTTTGGAATGAGGGAACAAGCTATAAGCTCCCGGTAAGTCAGTTAAAGTAAAGCTGGTATTTTCAACTTTAAAAACGCCTGTTTTTTTATCTACGGTCACGCCGGGATAATTACCTACCTTCTGATGTAAGCCTGTCAGCTTGTTGAACAGAGAGGTTTTTCCCGTATTCGGATTTCCGGCCAGCGCGATTCTTTTATTCATGTTCCACCATTTCTACTTCAACAACTGCTGCTTCCGAATTCCGTAAAGCCAGGATATAAGTCCCTACCTGAAACGCTTTGGGCCCACCAAAAGGAGCACTGTGTAAAAAGCGTATCACCTGGCCTTCTACAACGCCTAATTCAATAAGTTTTGAGGAAAATTCCGAAGAAATCACTCGTTTTACAATCACTTTCTGATCTTTTTTCAGCTCTGACAGTTTCATCGTTATTTAGAATGATTCAAAAGTAGTAAATTAAAATTACTTTACGTATATGTTAAATCGCATGCACCTTTTTTGTCAAAACTTACGTCTTATTCAAAGAATAATAATGATATTTGTATTTTAAAGAATAATTAACAAGTTTACTATGAATAAAAAACTACTGCTAATTATAGTATTGATCACTTGTCTTTTCCGGACAAGCGCTTTTTCACAATGTACCGTAAACGCCAATGCTTCCAAACTGAACATTATCTGCGGTCAGTCGGTTACCTTATCACATGTGGGAACAACTCCCGGAAATGTTTCATTCAGTGAAAACTTTAACAATGGTACTGCTACAGGATGGGCGTTTACCCAACAGGCAACATTTACAAATCCCTGCAGTCCCAACGGTGTTGACGGAACAACCCACATCTGGATGGGAAGCCAGTCAGGAGTTCCGAGAACACTAGAAACAAACCCTTTAAACTTCGGTCCTGCTGTTGCTCCTGCCGGAGGAACCATCTGTTTTGATCTGATGATGGCAGAACAGGGCGGAAACGCGCCTTGTGAAGGGCCGGATGAATCAGATGAAGGTGTTTTCCTGCAATATTCAATAGATAACGGTGCAACCTGGGTAACCATTCACTATTTCGATCCGAACGGAGGATATGACCCTCAGCTGATTAACTGGAATAACTGGTGCTTTCCCATCCCGGCGGCGGCATTGATCAACGGAGTAAAATTCAGATGGTTCCAGGATGCGGATTCCGGAGCAGCTTATGATCACTGGGGAATAGATAATGTACAGATTATTGTAAATGACCCGAATGTTCAATATACATGGTCACACGACGGATACACGACTTCCATGCCGGGAGACAATCCTACTCCTGTTTCTCCACACTCAACAACAACTTATACCGTAACAATGACTTCCAGTTCAGGTACATGTACCGCAAATGTGGAAGTAGTCGTGACCAATCCGGATGTTCAGGTAAACGCAGGTCCTGACCTTTCTGTTTGCCCGGGACAGTGCGTTGATTTGCAGGGAGTAGCTAAAGTTGTGAACGATCCTGGAGGAATCAAAACGTTTTCTAATACACAGACAGAAACATTTGATGCGTCTATTATTAGCGGAGCTTCTGTGAATGTCAATATTCAGGACTTAAATATGGATAATGTAAATCCTGGATCTATTACAAAGGTATGTATTTCCAATCTGGACTTTGTTTCAGCAGTTGGAGGTGGCGGAGTTGAGCAGTTATCTCTTACTCTTGTCTGTCCAGGTGGGGATTCTTTAGTGCTTGTTGCTAACGGAGATGCCCCGGCAGGAAACCCAGGATTCTTGGGGCTAGGTGCCACACCTTCTTCTTATGAAAATGTATGTTTTGTAACTTCCGGAGGTACAGATATCACATCAATTGCTGACAATACTCCTCAGGCAATGCCGATTACTGGAAATATTAACTCAAATCAACCTCTTACAACCCTTGATGGGTGCTTGTCAAATGGCACATGGGAGCTTGTTGTAGAAACAAGTGGTTTTATCCCTGGCTCAGGAACATTTGACGGCTGGTCAATCACATTTAATGACGAAGAAGACAGCTATACTCCGGACATTACATGGTCTCCGACCACTTATATGAGCCCGGGAGAAGAAACTACACAGACACCGACAGTTTGCCCGACAGTAAATACTGCCTATACACTGACAGCATCTGATACTGCAGGATGCGTTACCATGTCAGATATAGTAAATGTAACAACTGATGGTGTATGTTGTGCACTGACTATTGACAGTGTAAATGTCACTAATCCTCCTTGTGGCAGCAGCAACGGAACAATTACTATTTACATTTCAGGACAGACAACAAACGTCCAATATAGTATTGACAACGGGCAGACATTCCAGTCGTCTAATGTATTTACAGGATTGGCCGGCGGAAATTATTCCATAAGAGTAATTGATGACAGTAACTGTCCGGTGAATGGAGTAGCAACGGTTCAGAGCAGTAACGGCCCGGTAATAAACAATATTTCCTCCACAAACGCTACCTGCTCAGGAAATGACGGCAGCATTACGATTCACATTACCGGATCAACAACAGGCTTTGAATACAGTATTGATAATGGCCAGACCTTCCAGTCCGGAAATGTCTTCAATAATGTAGGAGCAGGAAACTACAATGTAGTGGTAAAAAACAGCAGCGGATGTACCACAAACGGAACAGTGAACGTACAGAATGATAATGCTCCGGCAATTGACCAGCTGAATAAAACAGATGAAACCTGTGATAACCATAATGGAACGATAACGGTTCAGGCTTCCGGCGGAACAGGAACACTGACATACAGCATTGACGGAACAAATTTCCAGAATGGAACATCCTTCAATGGCTTAAATGATGGTAACTATACCGTTACGGTTAAAGATGCGGGCGGCTGTACAACAACAGGCCAGATCCAGATCCTTCCGGGAGACGTGCCTGTGATCACAACGACGACAACTCCTCCGAGCTGTGGACAGACAGATGGTACTATTACCGTAAATGTCACTGGTGGAACGGCTCCTTATACTTATTCATTAGGAAGCGGAGGCAATCAGACGACAAGCACATTTACGAATCTTGGAGCAGCAAACTATATCGTTTCTGTTACTGATGATCTGGGCTGTACGGCAACAGCAAATGTTGCGCTTACAACATCTCAGCAACCGGCTATCAGCATCTCAGGAAATACAACTGTCTGCGCCGGGCAATCAACTACATTGACAGCTTCCGGCGGAACATCTTATTCATGGACAACAGGAGAAATTACGCCAGCTATAACAGTTAATCCTACAGTGACGACCTCCTACTCTGTTACAGGAACGGATGCAAGCGGCTGTACGGGTGTGGCAAATGTAACAGTTACCGTATTACCTGATCCGAACGCGGTGATCAGCTCTAATATTGACACCGGATATCCTCCTTTGGAAGTAGTTTTCACCAATACTTCTTCCAATGCCAATACGTATGTATGGAATTTCGGAAATGGTCAGACAAGTACTTCCGGAAACGCAACAGTTTCGGCAACGTATACTGCTCCGGGACAATATGAAGTTATTCTGGTAGCAAGCAACGGCTTTTGTTCAGATACCGCAAATACAAGCATTATTGTTCTGGGATTCCCTGACATTGTCATCAATATCCCGAATGTGTTCACACCGAACGGAGATGGGGCCAATGAAGAATTCCTTATAGAAACACATTATGCAAAAACAGTATATGTTGAGATCTTCAACCGCTGGGGCAACCTGATGGCGAAGCTGGAAAACGCAACAGATACCTGGGACGGAAACGGAGCTTCTGATGGTGTGTATTTTTATAAATACCGTATCACTGACTTGAAAGATGAGGTATATGAAGGCCATGGATTCTTCCATCTGGTAAGAAAGAAATAATCAAAATAGATCTTAATAAACGAGGCTCTCTTGGAAAAGATGAGCCTCGTTTTATTTTCAGGGAAAACTGTAAATAATCTTATAAAAGTACTATTATCCTAATAATATTCTCTCCACAATCCGGTTAGCAGCATGTTGATTGCTTTCAAAAAAGACGCCTGCTTTTTGCGCAATTTCCTCTCTGCTTTCCAACACATCAGAAATTAACGCTTCCAGCTCTTCAGACGAGCTTAACATAAATACTACTCCTTTGTCAATTAATTGCCGGGCTTCCGGAAATTTATAATGCTTTGGCCCAATCAGGACAGGAAGTCCAAAAACGGCGGGCTCTAAAATGTTATGCAGCTTTCCGGTAAAGCCACCACCGATATATGCCAGCTTGCCATACTGATACAGATTGGAAAGCTTTCCGATACAATCGACAATTAAAATATTCGATGCTGCTTTGTTAAATGAGGTATAACGCTGCGCCTCCGGAAAAAGTGCTGAAATCTGTTCAATATGTTTTTCGCTCACATCATGTGGAGCAATGATAAATTTCTGGGAAGGGTGTGTTAATATATAGTTTTTCCAGAGTTGCTCATCCACTGGCCAGCTACTACCTAAAACAATAGCCTGCTCCCCTTCAAGAAACGTTTCCACAATGGAATCCTGTTGTACCTTTTTTTTGTTTTCCAACACTTTGTCTATCCGTGTATCGCCGGCCAGAATACCATTTTTATAATTGATCTGCTTTAAAAGCCAAAGAGATTGCTCATTCTGAACAAAAATAGCATCAAAGAGAAAAAGTACCGGAGCGAACAGAAATTTAAACCGGCCAAAAAAACGATGATTTTCCCTGAAATTTGCAGCAATGCAATATGTCTTTGCTCCTAAATCACGGGCCGCTACCAGGTAATTTTCCCAAAATTCGTATTTCACAAAAAATACACTTTCCGGATGAAAGTACCGGATGAATCTGCGGGCGTTTCCCGGGGTTGGAAGAGGAAGATATCCCACCCAATCTGCAGGATGGCTGCGTTTGTGATAGTGGTCCATCCCAGAAGGAGAGAAAAATGTTACGATCAGAAAAATTGAAGGGTCTTTTTCTTTCAAAAGCCGCATAACAGGAATTCCCTGATCAAATTCTCCCAGGGAAGCACAATGAAACCATACGACTTTTTTTTCCGGAACCGTTGGCAGCTGCTTCCAGAAATGTTTTCTTCCATTCCACCATTTTGAAGCTTTTTCATGAAATAGCATCATCAGAAAAATGATCATTCCATATAAATAAACACCCAGCGTGTGGAAAAACCGCATTTTTAGTCGTAGTAATAAGATTTGGACTTTCTGGAATAGGCAGGAAACATCCAGCCAACCTTGATCCCGACCATTATATCCAGCCGGAGGCTTTTATCTACGGGAACATCCGGCTGATCGTAATTCAGATTTCTGCGGTTTCTGGTAAATCCTTCCTGAATAAATCCTCCGGCATAGAAATTTACAAATTCGCTGTTGCCCATATACAGATACCCGATGAACTGTTCCGTAGCGAGTCCTGTTGTAAACCGGTCATAGCCTTTACGGTATTTTAATTCCAGCGAAGGGATAACATGATCGCGTGTTTCCACATTCAGCTTATGCTGTAGATAGCCGGCATTGATCCGGATAAAAATTCCCGAGTTCGGGTTGGACTTGGCAACCGGAATAACTTTTCCCGCATGCAGGTTAAATGACAAACCACGAGGATTTGCAAGCACAATTCCCACATCTCCGTTCGCGTCAGAAATATTACCATGACTGTCCACCAGATGATCAAATAATCCTGTCATCTTTGTACTGTTTCCGAAAATAAAGCTCCCGTCAACCCCGAAAACCCAATTGCCGGATGTTTTGTAGGAAATGCTTCCTCCAAGGTGGTTCAGAAAACCGTAACGATCTCCCAGATCTCCCAAAGCAAAGCTGGGCGCATAATGTGCACCTATTAAAAATGTAGATACCGTATTTTCCTTCCAGTTTTTCTTCTGGGAAAAACCAACAGAGGAAATAAGTAAAATGAAAATGAGCGTATAAATTTTCATAGGTCAAAATTAGGAAATATTATTATTGAAACAGAACGAAAAAAACGAACACAGTTGATAACGTTGTTTTAAGAGTTTAGTATATTCATCTATAGAATGTTTTATTCTGGTCTGTAAATTTTTGATTTAAACCCTAAAATTCAGTATTTGAAACAGAGCTGATTTTAAACGTCCACAATCAGATGTTCATACATTATTTTGAAAAGCATCGGGAAATAAAAGCAAATTGTGCGTATTTTTGAAAGCATGAAAATACAGCTATTTTTTTCTTGTTTGCTCCTGCTGGTATCTTGCCATTCCAATAATGATACAAAAGGGAAGAATGATGTTCCTCACAAAGCAGAACAGCTTCCGGAAATCGTATCAAAAAATTTAGACAAATTCCAGGAAAAAAGCAGCTTCTGTATTATTGACACCATCACCATCAAAGATACGCTGGCGGAGGTGATTTCTAAGGATTTAGTGGCTGCTTTAGCTCTGCACCTTTTCAATGATGAAAATTACGGAGATTCAAAATATTATATTCACCGCTTTCTGAATCAGACGGAAGAACAACCGGATTCTCTCCAGGAATTTGAATCGGAATGTTATGCCATGGGAAAAATGCAGGTGAATGACAGCCTGTTCGCACTCTTCTGGCGACTGAATTATGCTTCTTCCAACCAGAAAGAGAAAAATGACGGAATGCTGGTTTTTGCCTCATACTTCAATAATAACCGCCTTCAGAAGTGCCTTCAGGTTGCCAAGATGGAAGAAGGAGAACGTATAGAAGAAGAGCTTACATTTGATGTGGTGCAGCAATCCCGGTTTTTTAACGGAACGGAATTTCAGACAGAATATGTCTCCCATTTATGGGGAGCAGCAAAAAAGCTGGAGGAATTAACACAGGAGAAATTTATCTATAAGCTGGTGGACAACAGCTGGCAGAAAACGAAGATTAACTAAAAAATGTCTTTTAGCCGGTGCCGCAATGTTTTTCTTGTCTAACTGGCTTATATTAAAATACATTAACTGTATTATTTCTTTTCCAATAAGCAAAAGAAGAAGGACGGGCACCATACGGTTTACGCTTTCTTCCCAAATACTAAAACAAAAGTTTGAAAACTTTTGAAAGGGTGTGTATCTTTGCAGATTAAGTATGGAAAATCAGACAAAAAGAAGATTTAGCGTCAGAGAAGTGCGGGAAGATTTTCCGGCGCTGAGACAATTGGTTTATAATAAAAACCTGATCTACTTCGACAATGGCGCAACTTCTCAAAAGCCCCAAATGGTGATTGATGCGGTCAATCGTTTTTATGCAAAGGAAAACGCTAACATCCACCGGGGAGTTCATTATTTGAGCCAGAAAGCGACAGACCATTACGAAGAAGCGAGAACGTTCATCGCAAACTATCTCAACGCAAAACATACCCACGAAATCATCTTCACCAAAGGAACGACAGACAGCATCAACCTGGTAGCTTTCTCTTTCGGCGAATTGCTTTCTGCCGGGGATGAGATACTTATCTCCGCAATGGAGCACCATTCGAACATCGTTCCGTGGCAATTATTGTGCGAACGCAAAAAATGTGTGCTGAAGGTCGTACCGATCAACTCCAAAGGAGAGCTGATCATGGAAGAATTTGACAAATTACTTTCCGAAAAAACAAAACTGGTAGCTATCACTCATATTTCCAATACGCTCGGAACCATTAATCCTGTTCGTGAGATCATTCACAAAGCACATGTGAAAGGGGCAAGAGTTTTGCTCGACGGAGCGCAGAGCATTCAGCACCTGAAGATCGATGTCCAGGAGCTGGGCTGCGATTTTTATGCTTTCTCAGGACATAAAGTTTTCGGGCCGACAGGAATAGGTGTGCTTTACGGGAAAGAAGCTATCCTGGAAAAGATGCCGCCGTACCAGGGCGGAGGAGATATGATCGCGAAAGTGACGTTCGAAAAAACAACATATAACGAGCTGCCGTTAAAGTTTGAAGCGGGAACACCTCATATTGCCGGAGGAATCTGCCTGGCGGAAGCATTCAGGTACCTGGATCAGTTCAATATTCAGGATATCGAAAATTACGAAGCGGAGCTGGTGAATTACGCACAGGATCTGCTGAGCACTTTTGAAGACATTGAGCCGGTCGGAACAGCCAGACACAAAGCAAGCGTTGTTTCCTTTAATATAGAAGGGATCCATCCGTTTGACCTCGGGACCCTGCTTGACAAACAGGGAATTGCTGTCCGGACAGGCCATCACTGTACACAGCCACTGATGGATTTTTTCAAAATTCCGGGAACAGTAAGGGCTTCTTTTGCGTTTTACAATACAAAAGAAGAGATTGATTATTTTATTGAAGCCGTGCAAAAAAGCGTTCAATTACTGAAGTGATGACAATTAACGAAAAACAAGAAGATATCATAGCGGAGTTTTCCATTTACGACGACTGGATGGAAAAATACGAGTATATTATTGAGCTCGGAAAAGACCTTCCGGAGATTGCCGCAGAGAAAAAAACAAAAGACCGCATTATTGAAGGCTGCCAGTCGCAGGTTTGGTTGGATGCGGAAGTAAAGGATGGCAGAATGTACTTTACCGCTGACTCTGACGCAATTATTACCAAAGGGATCATCGGACTGCTCGTTCGTGTCATGAACGGAGAAAAACCGGAAGACATCGTTAAAACTGACTTATTCTTTATTGATGAGATCGGACTGAAGGAACACCTCTCACCAACACGCTCCAACGGACTGTTGAGTATGGTAAAGAGAATTAAATTATTGGCATTAACAAGCTTAGCGGAAAACAAGCAATGAATCCACTGGAAAATAAAATAGTTGATGTGCTGAAAACCATCTATGATCCGGAAATACCTGTAGATATTTTCGAGCTGGGACTGGTATATGAAGTACGTATTGATAATGATAATAACGTTGAGATCGACATGACGCTGACCTCACCGAACTGCCCTGTAGCAGAAACACTTCCAAAAGAAGTAGAAGATAAGGTGGCAGCAGTTGAAGGAGTGAATGAAGCAAAAGTCAATATCGTTTTTGACCCGCCATGGGACAAAGACATGATGAGCGAGGAAGCAAAGCTGGAGCTGGGATTCCTGTAACTAACGGAATCTTTCATTCTCAACACAACCTTTATCTACAAAATAATTGAAGTGAGCAACGACGAGCAGGAACAGATAGAAGAACAATCTGAGGAATTATACGAGCACTATTCCTTTAAAGCCGACAAAGGCCAGGAAATGATCCGTATTGATAAGTTCCTGATGGACCGGATGCCGAACACTTCCAGAAACAGAATTCAGAATTCCTGCAAATCCGGAAATGTTCTGGTAAATAAAGCTACTGTAAAGCAGAACTATAAGGTAAAGCCCGGAGATGAGATCTCTGTAGTTATGCCTTATCCTATCCGGGAGATTGAACTGATCCCGCAGAATATTCCGATTGATGTTGTTTATGAGGATGATGATGTTGCGGTAGTGAACAAGCCGGCAAATATGGTCGTTCACCCGGCGTACGGAAACTATACGGGAACGCTGGTAAACGCGATGATGTACCATTTTCAGAATTTACCGGACAAAAAGCAGGATTTTTACGGACGGCCCGGGCTCGTGCACCGTATTGATAAACATACGACCGGCTTATTAGTTATCGCGAAGACGGAGTTTGCGCTGACACATCTTGCCAACCAGTTTTTTGAAAAAACGACGAAAAGAAGATATCAGGCACTGGTCTGGGGAAACGTGAAGCAGGATGAAGGGACCATTACGAATTACCTGGGGCGGTCACCCAAAAACAGAAAGATAATTACCGTTTTTGACAATGAAAATGACGGAAAGCTTGCAGTAACACATTATAAGGTATTAGAACGGTTTTCCTGTTTTACATTAGTTGAATGTATATTAGAAACAGGCCGGACGCATCAGATCCGCGTCCACATGAAACATATAGGACATCCGCTATTCAATGACCTTGAATATGGCGGTGACAGCGTTTTAGCGGGACCGAATACGGCAAATTATAAAAAATTCATCCAGAACTGCTTCGATTTAATTCCCGGCCAGGCGCTGCACGCAAAAATATTAGGATTCAGACATCCGGTGACAGGAAAAGAGCTTTTATTTGATTCAGAGCTGCCGGAAGGATTCCAAAATCTGATTGATAAAATCAAAAAATTCGACGGATAGTATAACTTATTCGATTTTAATCCGTAAAAATTAACGGCTCTGTGTGATTTTAATAATTTTTTATTACATTAGAGCCGTTTTCTATATTGGTAATAACTATTTACATTGCTATTTCGTATGTGTAAAAAATACTTTTCTATGAATATTAAGACATTAGCGACGATAGTTGCTTTTGGTTCAGCTACAGTGGTTTTAGCACAAAGAAACCACATTGAAGATGCCAGAAAAGCATTCCGGAATCAGGAATTTTGTGAGGCAGCCCAAAAATGTGAAACAGCTTACGGCAAAATTGTCCGGAAATCTGCCGGTGCCCTCAAAAATAAGGCTGAAATGGCCTTCAAAGCTGCTGAGTGCTACCGGAATACAGAAAGCCCTAAGTTGGCTTCTGAATGGTATGAAAAAGCGGTGATCCTGAAATATCAGAATGTAAATCCTGAAGTATATCTGTACAATGGAGATATGTACCTGATCATGGGAGATGATGCTAAAGCAAAGAAAAACTATCAGGAATTCCTGAACATGGTTCCGGGAGATCCGAGAGCGGAAAATGGCCTGGCATCTATCAAGGAGAGAATGGAGGCAAAACCAACCCGCTATAAAGTATCTAATGAGAGCAAAATCAATACTGCAGGCTGGGAAATGGCTCCGAACTTCGGAGATAAGAAAAATGTCCAGATGACATTCTCTCAGACAAAATCCAGCTTAGGAGGAACAGATTCCAGAACATGCGAGCCTTATTTTGATTTATGGGTAGCGGAACTAGACAAAAAAGGAAACTGGACGCAGCCTAAATTAATAGAAGGAGACGGAATCAACACGGAAGATAATGAAGGAACTGTTTCTTTTTCCAATAAAGGGAAGAAAATGTTCTTTACACGTTGTCCGAACGAGAAAAAACAAAATTTAGGATGTGATATCTGGGTTTCAGAACTTAACGGTAAAACGTGGGGAAAACCGGAAAAATTAATTTTGAAAACTCATGACTCTTTATCCGTTGGACATCCATGTGTTTCCGAAGACGGAAAAATATTGATTTTCGCTTCTGACATCCCGGGCGGATTCGGAGGAAGAGATTTATGGTACACAACTTATGATAAAAGATCTGACTCATGGTCAGCTCCTGTTAACTTAGGTCCTGGAATTAATACTGCAGGAGATGAATTATTCCCTTCTTTCTCTTTAGACGATGATTTAATTTACGCGTCCAATGGTTTACCTGGTTTCGGAGGACTGGACATTTTCAAGGCTAAAAAAGTCGGAGATACACAGTGGGAAAACCCTAAAAACTACGGAACACCGATCAATACAAAATGGAATGACTACGCATTAGTGGAGCATACAAAAAGAACAGGTTATTTTACTTCTGAAAGAAATGGGAACGTTTCTGAATTTAAAGGAGATATCTGGAAATATGAATTACCTCCGTTTATTTATGACCTGACAGTTGTTGTAGGTGAAGTAGGTGATAAAACGAAAACAAAACGTATCGCAGGAGTTCCTGTTACTGTAAAGACAGACGACGGACAAACGTTCACCGGCACTACCAATGCACAGGGAAAAGTTTTTTGGGATAAAAAAGCGGACGGCTCCAGATTCATTAATGAAGAGATGTCGTACACTATTGCTTTGGGAACAGTAAAAGGTTACAAGGAAAATACAAAAACAACAGGTGTTACTACAGTTGGACTTGAACAGGATCAAAACTTTTACATCGAGATGCAGCTGGTTCCGGAAAGAACATTCGTACTGCCGGAAGTTCGTTATCCTTTAGATCAGTGGACATTGTTAGTGGATTCCACAATTAACTCAAAAGACTCTTTGGAATACGTGTACAACCTGTTGACAGAATATCCGGGAATGGTTCTTGAGCTGAACTCACATACAGACAGCCGTGGTTCCAATAATTATAACCGTATGCTTTCTGATAACCGTGCTAAAGCTTGTTACAAATACTTAGTAGAAGAGAAAGGTATCGACCCGAGACGTATCGTTCCGGTAGGGCGCGGAGAAGATATTCCACAGACGATTGTAGTAGATGGTAAAAGTGTGGTGTTAACAGAAGCTTATATCAATCAGTTCAAGAAAGACAAAAGAGAATTTGAACGTTTACATCAGTTAAATCGTCGTACGGATGCGAGAGTACTGTCAATGGAATTTGATCCGCAGACAGCTCCACCGGCAAATCCGAATTACCTGATATTCGTAAAACCAGTGAAATAATTTTAAGAGACCGCTTTAAAAGCGGTCTTTTTTTTGACCCTACTTTATTGTCCCCTGTAAGACCTATCCAATAAAATTTAGGATGATCAAACAAATAGTACTAATACCATTCTTTGCTAATCGCTTGGATTCATAAATTTAAAAGAATAGCAATCTTGCTTATTTTTTAAACCTGCTTTTATCTCCGGCTTTTTAATCACAGTATTTATTTTGATTATAATTTAGTCAAATAATGATTATTTTTTTGGAATAATCAAAAAAGAATGTATATTTGATTTAAAATTCAACAACGACATTATGTTTCATTTATCAGCAGGTGATCAGGCTCCTCTATTCAAGGGACTGAACCAATTCGGAAAAGAAGTAGATACTGAAAAACTCATTGGCAAAAAATACGTGATTTATTTTTATCCCAAAGACGCCACACCGGGATGTACGGCACAAGCCTGCAGCATACGGGACGGTGAGCAGCAGTTAAAAGAAAACGGAATTACAGTAATTGGAATAAGTGCTGATTCTGTAGCCTCTCATGAACGTTTTGCCTCAAAGCAACAACTGAATTTTGACATTATCTCCGATCCGGAAAAAGAAATTATTCAACTTTTCGGAGTTTTCGGGCCGAAGAAATTTATGGGCAAAGAATACGACGGAATCCACCGTACCACTTTTGTAATGAACGAAAAAAATGAGATCATCGAAATCATAAAAAAACCGGATACCAAAAACCACGCAGAAGAAATTTTAGCTGTTTACGAAAAAACAAATAAAACGTAAATAGATTATGCTCTTCTGTGCGCAACTTTGTACAACAAAAAACAATAAACGATTATGGCAACAAAAGAAGTAAACCTCGAAAAATTAAAAGCATTACAGCTTACAATGGAGAAGCTGGACAAGACGTATGGTAAAGGAACCATTATGCGTTTGGGAGATTCTCCTGTAGAAGAAATGGAAGTGATACCTTCAGGATCGCTTACACTGGACCTTGCATTAGGTGTTGGCGGGTATCCGAAAGGAAGAATTATAGAAATATATGGTCCTGAATCATCAGGAAAAACGACACTGGCCATTCATGCAATCGCGGAATGCCAGAAACAGGGTGGTATTGCTGCGATCATTGACGCAGAGCACGCGTTCGACCAGTTTTACGCTCAGAAGTTAGGCGTAAATATTAAAGATCTGTTGATTTCCCAGCCGGATAACGGTGAGCAGGCATTAGAGATCGCGGATAACATCATCCGTTCCGGAGCAGTGGATTTAGTGATCATAGACTCCGTTGCCGCGCTGACTCCCAAAGCGGAAATTGAAGGAGAAATGGGTGATTCCCAAATGGGATTACAGGCTCGTCTGATGTCCAAAGCGCTGCGTAAATTAACGGGCTCGATTTCCAAAGCAAAATGTACCTGCATTTTCATCAACCAGCTCCGCGATAAGATCGGCGTAATGTTCGGAAATCCGGAAACAACAACCGGAGGAAATGCTTTGAAATTCTATTCATCCATACGTATCGATATCCGTCGTGCATCTCAAATTAAAGAAGGAGAAGATGTAATCGGAAATAATATCAAAGTAAAGGTCGTAAAAAATAAAGTTGCTCCTCCGTTTAAAAAAGCAGAGTTTGATATCATGTATGGCGAAGGAATTTCCAAAGTAGGAGAAATCATCGACCTTGCCGTAGAATTGAATATTGTTAAAAAAAGCGGCTCCTGGTTTTCTTATGGAGAAACAAAATTAGGCCAGGGACGTGATGCGGTGAAACAGCTTATTGCCGATAACCGCGAATTGATGGCAGAATTAGAACAGAAAATTAAAGATGCTCTTGGAAATAAGGTTTCATTAGAAGAACCTGAAATCCTGGAATAGCAAAAATCGTTTGTTGTTGAAACCATCTGTGAGCTTTTGTTCACAGATGGTTTTTTATTTATAGCCGAAAAAAGATCTTCGGGAACCGGGAATGAATGTAAAACTATTCCAGTCGTTTGGACATAATTTTGTCGATCCTCCTGAAAAACTGATGAGGAGCCATCGTCCGCCATTCCTGCTCATCCAGCTCTCCGCCAAAAGCGATATAATGATCAATATTAATTCGCCGGAATTCTGTTTCAACATGCTCATGAAAATTAACAGCAGCGATCCAGCCGTCTTCTATTTCATCAAACCATTCTTCATAGTAACAGTCATCCGAATAATGAAAATTCAATACATTTTCTCCGATAAGAATAAACTTGTTGATACCATGTTCCATCAATACTTCTAAAATTTCCCGTTTTAAAATCATGATATCATTATACAAAGCATCATTCCATTCACCTATCATCTCAATTATACAATAACCCTCTTCATAATCAGCAAACAGCACTTTAATATACAATGTCTTTGAACCAAAGCTGTCCCATTGCGGGTGCAGCAGGTAATTGTAAACAGCCTCCGAGAATTCGAATTCACTGTATTCTCTTTCAAAAAAAGGGCTGTTGGGATCTTCAGAAGCGATGTAATGATTTCTCCAAAGAAAATGAGGTTCGATGTAATGCATAAAAAAGTACAATTAACTAAAGTTAAGATATAAACGTTTAACTTTGAAACAAATTTTTAAACTTATGAAAAGATTAAACTTATTCTTTACACTGGCAATCTTATTCATTTTTGCTGCATGTAGCAAGAAAAGCAATGAGAAATTACAGGAAGTGGCAGGAAATTATTTTTCCGGGCAGTCAGATATTATAGGATTCGGCAAGATTTCGATCGGTCAGATAAGAGATCAGTCCAAGATTGAGAATGTTCCGTTTTTTGGTGAAATCGTAAAAAAAGAATTGTCAAACGTTCAATCCGGAATAGACATCGCAGATTATGTATACTTCGGAATTCAGGCAAAAAATGAGACTGACTTTTCAGTAACAGCATTTGCAAAAGTGGAAAATGCGGATTCATTGAACAAATATCTGAAAGAAAGGGGAAATACTGTCTCAAAGGATAACAACCTTTACGTTACGGAAGAAGATGAGATGATTCTTGTATTTGATGAGAACCTGGTTGCATTAAGAGCTGGTAAGAATAATGATAAGGCAGGTTTTATCAAAACATTTAAAGCACTTAAATCAGGGACGATCAGTAATGAAAATATCGCGAAAGCACTGGATAAAGATGCTCCTTTTGTTGTTGCTCTGATGGCCGATAAGTATCAGCAATTAAATCCGAATGAGGAATACAAACAACTGATGAATGCGGACTTATACAAAGACGTAATTCAATGCATGGATATCAAATTCAATAAAGGAAATATTGAGCTTACATCTGAATTCATTGCAGATAAGGCGAAATTGAAAAAACTGGATTTTGTGAATAACTCCGGTGAAGCGAAATCACTGAGAATTTCAGGAACGGATATTTTCTATTTTGTACTAAACGCTGACTTTTCAAAGGTGGAAAAAGAAAATAAGAAACTATTTGACTACCTGATGGGGAAACTGGATGAGGAACTGGCAGAATATAAGGAAATGGACGAAGAAGAACTGATCTATAAATCAAAACAGCAGGAACTATTGGAGCTGGCTAAAAAATTCATTTCAAAAGACCATCCGCTGACAAGCCTTTCCAACGGCGTTTTCTTTTTAACAGCGGAACAGAACAAGGAAAATTACAAAATGCCTCATTTGAATTTCTACCTGGGATCATCTAATAAAGAAATGAAAGAGTATTTATCCGGTTTAATCAGAACCTGGGATCCTTCCTCCGATATTAAAATTACGAATAATACCATTCAAGGTACAATTTTCAAGGCCCCGAAAGCGATAAAGTATTCGAAAAATGCAGATGTCAATGGCAATGTCCTGAAATTGTTTTTAGATGTGAATTATGTGACTTCTATTCTTGAAAAGGAAGAGAATCCGGCAGCATATTATACAAAACCGATAAAAAGTGTGGAAGCTTATTCCAAAGAGAATATTGCTAAGCTTACTATTAATATGAATGACGCTTCGACCAACGGATTGGAAACTCTGGTAAAACACTATACTTCTCAGGGACAGAGATAATTATAAATCAAATTGTTTTGGTCCGGTAATCTCACCAATGTGGTGATATGAATAAATTAAGCTCTTTATAAAATTAAAAAGTGCTCAAAATAGGTAAAGGTGTTCTTTTAGAGCGCCTTTTTTTGTTCTTAGAAACGCTTAAAATGAAAAATGCCAGATATAGTATATTCAATTTCAAAGAGTCGGAACAGGTTGTGCTGATGAAATGAATTGTAAAAAATAAAGAACATATCAGATTATCTGCTATTTTTATTTGCCCCTCATTTCCATATTATTAAACAATATAATCAACATTTAGTGAGACCATTTTAAACATTTAACTATCTATAAATTGCATCAAAAATTTTCCAGCTGTTCCTTAAAGTCAGAAGTGTACTTGAAAAAATCTTCGTCCTCCAGATTGACGATTTGTGCTCCCGGAAAATAATAAATAGCAATCTGGCGGAAATTATACTGATAATAAGCCATTTTCATGGCTCCTTCCTGGCACAACCCTACTCCATGACCATAGCCGCGACCGATCAGAAGGACATCCGTTCCGTCCGGACAAACATTAAAAAAAGTGGAGCGCAACCCGAAATTCGTCCGGATATCCCGTAAAGGAATCCCTAAAATCGAACTGTGGTAAAAAGCCATTCTGTCCGGTTGGTTAAAGGTAAAAATTAGCGGCCCGAAAATCGTATCATTGATCGGATAATTGTATTTTTTCACCAGGAAATCAGCCCATTCCTGCTGCGGGATCCGTTTTTCCCAAACAGCCTGTTTCGTATAAATACAGAATGTATCCCTGAACGAATTCAAATAAGGAACATTGTTATTCCATACGTATTGTGCTTCCGAGGTTTGTCCTCCGCAGTTAGCGTGAAAATAAGCGTCGATCAAATGTCCATGCTCATCCTTCATCACTAAATTACCGGTTTCCTTCACCGCCTGCTCTATTGATGGGGTAAAGCGCATCATGCTGTGATATGCCTGGCAGTGCACCCGGTCACAAAGAGAAAAACCCTCTTCTGCATGTTTATTAAAATACTTATACAAATACGTTCTGGATATCAAGGCCTGAACCTTATAATATTCCAGCTCCTTCCCTCCTCCTCCTTCTGATTCAACCACTCCGGCCAGATAATTACTGATATCTACAAGATTGACAATTGTCAATGAGCCTTTGTCTGCAAAGATTTCAAAATCATTCTGGTATTTTCTCGTCTTGGATTTCGGTTCTGTCACCTGAACGGAAATATTATTATTCAGCTGATTTTCAACCAGGCGGATTTTTCTGAACTTCCCAATAGTCTGGTAATTGTATTTCAGCTCCACTAAATTGTCAGGCGTCACGGACAGCTGGGCAGACTCATTTGGAAGGATGGCAGCTACAAAACCGGTGTCATTATAAATGCTGTAACTCCCTTTATCATAATCAAAAATAACCTTTTTAGCAGCATAATCACGGAAAATCCCAATACGGAGCTGTTGGCCGTAAGCCGCGCAGCAACAAACGAAGACAATCAGAAAGCTCCAAATATGTTTTGTTTTTTTCAATGTAATTGTGCAACTATTTTTTCAGCAGCTTTTTTACTCGCTCCACCCGTTCCCAATAATTTAATTAACTGATCGTATTTTTCTTCCAGCTGTTTTCTTTCTGGCGTTCCCTGCTCCAGCTTTCTCAGCTCTTCCGTAATTCTTTCAGGATTACAATCGTCTTGAATCAGCTCTTTCACCACTTCTTCATCCATGATCAGGTTTACCAGAGAAATGTAATTTACCTTTATCAGTGATTTCGCAATCCGGTAAGAAAGCGGATTTCCAATATAGCAAACCACTTCCGGGACACGAAACAAGGCTGTTTCAAGCGTTGCCGTGCCTGAAGTGACAATCCCCAGGTCTGCATTAGCTAACAATGAATATGTTTCTCCGAAAACAATGGAACAATTTTCTGAAAGAAATGAATTGTAATAGGAGGCATCTATTGCCGGAGCACCGGCAATTACGACCTGATAATCCGGAAAATTTTTTGCTGCTTCCAGCATGACCGGCAGCTTTTTGGAGATTTCCTGCTTTCTGCTTCCCGGGAGAACCGCTAAAATTTGTTTATCAGAAAGTGAATGAATCTTTCGGAAGTCTTCCCGGGGCTGTGCTTTAAATTTCTCAACAGCATCCAGCAGCGGATGTCCCACATATTCCACCGGGTAATCAAACTTTTTATAAAAATCCGTTTCAAAAGGCAGGATCGTGAGCATTACATCAACGCTTTCCCGGATCTTATAAACTCTTTTTTGCTTCCATGCCCAGATTTGCGGAGAAATATAATAGACGACCCTGATCCCCTTTTTCTTTGCCCATTCTGCGATACGCAGGTTAAATCCGGGATAATCTATCAATACCAGAATATCCGGTTTAAAAGCTTCAATGTCTTTTTTACAAAAAGAAATATTTCCCAGAATGGTCTTAAGGTTCAGCAATACTTCCACAAATCCCATAAACGCAAGGTCCCTGATGTGCTTTACCGGAGTTCCCAGCTCCTTGCTCATCAGATCGCCTCCCCAAAAACGATACATTGCCTGCGGTAAAATCCGTACGAGCTCATGCGCCAGGTTTGCCCCGTGCAGATCACCGGATGCTTCTCCTGCTATAAGATATATTTTCGGGGGTTTTGCGGTCATTTACAATACATATTTGATAATCATCACTACTATAAAGTTAATGATAGTCGCATAAATAACGCCATAGCCCAGATTCCATTTTTCTTTTTTCAGAAAACGGTGAAACCAGAAAAGGTTCGGGATAGATGCCAGTGAAAGTACCTGCGCCTGAACAGCGTGATAAAATGTCAGGTTATGCCAGATCGCCGTATTTCCGCGGAAATAATATAAAATCAATGCAACGACAGGAATAGCTGCAGTAATCGTTAATATTCCTATTATCAAACCGATCGTGTGTTGTTTGCTCCAAAAATTTCTTCTCATAATCTTAAAAATCCCAGTTATTAATTTCCGATATCAGATGATAGGCTGTCATATCAAAATGAATCGGAACGATGCTCGCATAATGTTTTTTCAGAGCGTACAAATCCGTATCCTCTCCTAAATCACGGTTCTCAAATTCACCTGCCAGCCAGTAATATTTCCGCCCGTGCTGGTCTTTTCTCTCGTTCAGCTCATCTTTCCAGTAGGCTTTTGCCGCACGGCAGACCTTAATTCCCTTCAGCTTTTCAGCAGGAATGTCCGGAATATTCACATTCAGACAGAAACCTTCCGGTAATTTTGATGACAGCATTTTCTGAATGACTTGTCTCGCCACAACTTTTGAGCCTTCAAAATCTGCTTTTGCCTCAAAGCTGTCCAAAGAAAAACCAACAGAAGGAATTCCTTCTATCGCTCCTTCCACTGCTGCGGACATCGTACCGGAATACAGTACGCTGATGCTCGTATTTGCTCCGTGGTTTATCCCCGAAACAACCAGATCCGGCTTTCTTTCCTTCAGAAAATGTCGCGCCATTTTAATGCAGTCCACAGGTGTGCCGGTACAGGAATAAGCCGGGTAATCCGGATAAAGCCCCGATTCATCCAGGCGAATGATATTATTTACCGTTATGGCATGCCCCATTCCGGATTGCGGTTTGTCCGGCGCGATTATCAGTAAATCGCCAAATTCAGCAGCCACATTAATAAGCGCTTTTATACCTTTTGAGGAAATTCCATCATCGTTGGTTACAACAATCAGCGGTTTTTCAGCCATCGGAAATCTTTTTTAACTTCCTGCGAAATTAGTGAAAAAAGCGGTTTTTTTGTTTAATTTTCTCTAAGTTAAACCACTGTCGCTGATTTAAGGTCGTTGATCAGCCCTTTTTTCAAAACAGATTCTTAATTATTTCCGAAAATCTTTCTTCCTGCATTCTAACCTTCTTACACGGGAGCAACTTTCACTTCTCTCCATTTTTCATAACGGTTTTTCATTGCCGGGAATAATAAAATAATCAGGATCATAAGAACACTCAGAATCATCATGTATTCATAATAATCCATTCCTGCCCGGATTTGAGCCTGCTTGACAACCTCCTGATAAAATGTCTTTACTCCTGCTTTATTAGGGTTTGTCTGCAAACCTTTTTCGGCAAGTGTATAAGCTCTGGATTTAAGCTCCTGACGTATTACAGGATTGTCCGCGGTAAGATGATCCCGGAAGACCTGAAAATGCTTGCTCTTATGACCAAGCTCAAAATAATTAATAATAGCAATAGATGAAGTAAATCCTAAAAATCTGACAGCAAGACAAATAGCTGCGGCGGAAATACTGTAAATTTCTTTGACAGTAGAAATAACAAATAAAATAGTAGGAACCATAATCAACCCCGTTCCTATTCCGTGTGCGATTAATGGAATCCGGTATAACGTTTCATTTCCGGCATTTTCAAAACGGAAAAACATCAGGTAATGAAAAATAAAAAGAAATGTAAATCCGGTAATCCAGGTATATTTTACGGGCACATTTTTTAGCGTCCATATTCCGGCCAGAAAAACCCCTGTAATAATTCCTGCAATATCAAAGATAGTCAGATAGGACAAATGTTCCGGATCCAATCCGAAAACCGTTGTAAAATGCTGGTTGGAAAGCTGAATCGAAAACCGTTCAATATACATGATATACAACACCAGTATTCCCATCCAGAAACGACGGCTTTTAAACACGTCCGGTTTAATATACAAACGTTTCAGATGGTGTTGACGATACTTAAACAGAAAAAAGAAAAGCAAAATTACCAGCAGGCACAGGCGAATCTGTTCATCTGAAAACCAGTAATGTTCCTGTCCGTAAACGGCCATATAACCAAAGGATACAAAAATACCACTGTAAAAAATAAAGCTTGGCCAGTCAAGAGAGTAAAGCGGATAAGGACGGACATGTCTGAAATTTTTCATAAAAAGAACGATCATAAATAATCCGGGAAGAAAACTAAATCCGGAAAAAGCATACAGCTGCTTAAAATTGATGTCATCCAGAAAGGAGGAAAATACCAGATTATTAAATGGTGAACTGACTAAAAGTAATCCGAAAAAAACAGAATAACTGGTAACTTTCGCTCTGGAACTCTCAATACGTGAGAAAATCATTGACATAGATAAGTTTACAGCACTGGCAAACAGCATCCCCTGAATAAAACGAAGCGGAAACACCCAGTTAATATCTGTAATACAGTACATCAAAATGCAGTTAAGAATTTGCAGTCCATGAAACAGGATGTAATAGGTCTTTATCGGGAAAAAAAGATAAAAACGTCGTTCCAAAATATAAAAGCCGACAAATCCCGCGTAGAACAACACAATCAGAAATTGAGCATCATTCGGTTGACAACCGTAATATCCTGCTGTTGCATTGCTGTTTATTCCCGGAAGAAAAAAGAGCATCATACTCGGCATAAGGCAGCTGAAAAGTATTAAGCGAATAAGCCATTCCGGTACCCAACTGTGGAACGATTTAGATAATTCTATCATATCAGTTTTTTGGAATCCACACATTCACGTTCATTCCTGAACGAAGATAAGTTCTGGCGGTTTTATCATCCAGTTCAATTCTTACAGGAACCCGCTGCACAATTTTTACATAATTTCCTGTAGCATTGTCCGGAGGAAGAAGACTGAAAGCAGAACCTGTTGCCGGAGCAATAGAAATAACTTTTCCGGTAAACGTCTTATCAGGAAAGGCATCTGCAACTACTCTTACCTTATCATTAAGCTGAATATTACGTATCTGTGTTTCTTTGTAATTAGCAATAATCCATGTCGGCGTTTCATCATTTACAATAAAACCTAAAACCTCTCCCTGATTAATCATCTGACCTGCTTCAATACTCCGCTTACCCATTCTTCCGTTATAAGGAGCAGTAATAACCGTATAAGAAACATCCAGATTTTTTCTTCCAAGCAATGCGGATAGCCTTTTTTTCTCTGCTGCCACTACTTGTTTTTTCACTTCAATATCTTCCGACTCCGCTTTCCCTGCCAAAAGCTCTTGTTCCAATGAAGACAATTCACTCTTCATTACTTCCAGTTCAGATTGTACCATCTCCAGTTTCTGTGCAGTAGAAGACTGTTGATCATGCAGATATTTGTACCGTTCAAATTCTAGGTTTTGTTTCCATACTTTCGCTTTCTGAGCACTTATTTTCTTTTCCAGCGCATCATTTTTACGACTCTGAATGTCTTTTTGACTGTCCAGCACAGCTATGTTGGCATCTTCTCTGTCAATCAACGCTTGTTGCTGTTGTTCTTCATAAAGATATTCTCTGGAATCCACAAGCAGCAACGTATCTCCCTTTTTAACCTCTTGGTTGTCATCATATCTTACTTCCACAATGAATCCACCTACTCGTGAAATGACCGGGTTTATATATTCCGAAACCTGTGCATCATTGGTATATTCATAATTTATACTCTCAAACAATTTTCTTATTCCCCATCCAATTAAAATGAGTACTATAAGAAAAGCAAACCAGTTGGTAAGTTTCGTAATCTGCTGGTCACTCAATGTCCATTTCCAGCTTCTTCTCTTCTTCATAAAGATCCTTTTAAAAATTCGATTTGGTAATAGTATTGTAATTGATTCATTTTTGCTGTTTCCAGCTCAAATATGGATTTCAGGTAATTCATATTTGCATCTAACAGATCCGTAATCAGTGCTGCTGACTGAAAGTATTTATCTTTAATGATCCGAAGATTTTCCTGTGTTAATACTATGTTTTTTTCGCAGATTCCCCGTTTTACAGTTGCTTCTTCATACTGCAGACTGGCATTCAGCAACTCATTCTTTAGTTTATCCTCTTCATGCAGATGTATTTCCTCCTCTTTTAATTGTTCTAATTTCACCTTCTCCATTTGCGGTTTGTTGAAGTACCAGTTAGAAATTGGAATTCTTAACTTCAATCCGACAATTCCCAGAGTGTACCAGGAAGCATTATAGGGAAATAGAAAAATCTGTGGATTAGCAAATGTGAAAGAACCTTCCAGACTCAGCTGAGGCATAAATTGAGCACGCTGTTTTTTAACATCCAGTAAACTGAGCTTTTCCATGAGCTCTGATTTTCTCAAAGAAAAAGCGTTTTCGCGCGCTGAAAGAAAGCTGTTTTCAAATGTATCTGTTCTAACTTGCTCCTGAACAATCATCGGAAAAATTATTTTACTGCTTTCAGAGCCAATAATCAACTGAATTTTCTGATTTAATCGTTTGATGTCATTTTCAATTTCCACAAGCAGATATTCCCGTTTTGAGAGCTCTAATTCAATACGAAGAACATCGCTGTGTAATACGACACCACTTTTATATAAATCAGAAATTTCTTTCAATTGTTGTTTCTGGTCATCAATATCTTCTTTGATAATATTTCGGAAAATATATGCCCTGTAAAGCTCTAAAAATGCAAAACAAGCTGTAAGTTTAGTTTGCGCAACTGTTTCCTTTAATTTTACTGCTGAAAGTTCATCCCGGATCTGTTTATCCCGGATCAACAATTCATTCTGACTTCCCTTATACAGATTCAGATAAAAATCTGCTCCCGTATTATACAAAAAGTGAATAACATCGTGCTGTGACGGTGTATGAAATAATCCGTTATCATAAATCGGCATATTCGTTGCATAATCTGCACTTGCACGTCCGGAAATCTGTGGAAGACGATTGTATTTTGCCGCTTGAAGATCGAATTCACTTTCCTTTTTGTCCAATGTGCTAATCTTTACTTCTCTGCTATTGGATGCTGCCAGCTGAAAAATATCTTCTAATGTATATTTGAGCGTATCCTGACAAAAGGCATGTCCGCAACAAACTAACAAAAAAGCACTTAAGTGTTTAATATTCACGATTGAATAATGTGTTTATTTAGTAAGACAAAGGTAGTGGCATACAAACGGAACCCATTTTATTTAAATAGTCAATTATTTATCCATTCCAGCCAATTTTGTATTTTTGAAACATGAGATTAACAGAACGGCTTCCCGATATTGAAAAACAACCGGATGGAATTTATGTTATTCATGAAAAATTTGAACGGTTTATAAACTTACATCAGCATTCTAAATGGCAGTTGAGCTATATTGAAGGAGGAGTGGCAAATATTACGATTGAGAATACAACATACGTTGTTCCATCCCATTATTTTTTCTGGATTCCTGCGGGAATTCCTCATGTGTTACGTGTAAGTCAACGGGCAACAAGTATTTGCTCCATGTACTTTGGGCTGACACAAAAAGACACTCAGCCTTTTTTCCATAAACTAGGTATTTATCCGGCAAGTGAGCTGATTATACAAATGATAAAATTTACCGAGAAATGGAGTGAAGAAATGATCCTCCCTTCTGATGAACGTTATCAGTTTATGAGAGCAATGCTACAGGTCATTATTCCTCAGGCTGGGAATACTGTTCCGATTGTTCTGCCAATTACAGAAAATGAACGTTTAAAAAAAATTCTTAACTACCTCAGCGACAATATAGAGAAATCCCTGACATTAAAATCGGTTAGTGAGCAGTTCAATTCAAGTGATCGGACACTTTCACGTATTTTCCAGGCCGAATTAAAAATGTCTTTTTTGCAATATCTGAAACACCTACGAATCATCAAAGCAATTGATTTTATTCAAAAGACAAATCTGTCCCTCTCTGAAATAGCAGACAATATCGGTTATGACTCTCTGGGTTCATTCAGCAATACTTTTTACGAAATTACACGAATGCGTCCATCTGAGATGCGAAAGAATTTTTATCGGTCATAAATCCGGTCAGACAATTATTCTTTAATTGTGAACAGGCTCCATCAATTCATCAAACATCCACCACGGATTTACCAGGAATTTTTTCCAGTGCTTTCTTGCCTGTGCATCAATCTCCGCAAACAACTTTTTTTGCTGCAACAGCCGGGGCTCATAAAGCAGATCGCTTTCTGTTGACCTATTTTCTTTTTTACGGCGTTCTATTTGCTGAAGACTGTTACAGATTTTGTGATAATACACAATAAAGTTGGCACACGTCGTGATTTGTCCGGCAGTAATGACATCCCGTATTTTTTCTTTTCCCTGCCTGTTCAGCGGAACCCAAAGCGTCGTTTTCATTTTTGACGCGGACGTACAAATGTTCCGGATCAGATCGGTCGGTTCATTTATTCCCAGCTCATAAAAAGAAATCCTGGATAAATTGACCACCTTATCATCCGGTTCGGCATGTTTCAGCTGATAAATTGCCGTCATAAAGCATTTATGAATATGCTCTCTGCTTCCGAACAAATCCTGATAATTTTTACGGCGCAGGTGTTTCATAAACACACTTCCGACCAGCAGCCCGACAGAGCTCACACGATTAGCAAACAGCTCAGCAACAGCATTGGGAGTAAGAACGTTCATCCTATTGATCTTCCCTATTCCGACCTCATTGGTATTGGCGGTCTTTTTTATAAGCCGCTTTGCATAAGAAAGCAACAGGGTTGCAAGTGTAAACAAGGTAAGCAGGACGGAAATTATAAGCAATGTCACCGGACTTTTTTGAATACAGGGAATGAAAAGCAATGCTGCAAAAAGAATATTGGTTATCCAGATGAACCGGTATATCCTGATCATTTTCATATTGCCGATTACCGGAATTCTTTTTTCTTTCGCCGGCTGATACCCGGAAATATCAGGAGAGGAAACGTCCACCACCATAATCAGGTCCAGCATTTCCTGCTTCTTTTCCCGATTGTCGTACAGCAAAACAGAATCAATTCCCTGATTGTCAACAATACCTCCATCCATCAGGCTCACAATCGTATTTTGCTCATATCGCCGGATTACAGATTCCGCTTTTACATAAGGACTGATATCAATGCTGACAGGTTCAAATCCGCCAGGAAAACACGAGGATGCTGCTAAGGGAATTCCCAAAGGCATTGACCTGATCAGCTGTTTATCCAATTTATAAAAATGATTTCCGATCCGGTGGTTCAGCTCGTCTGGCTGCGCGATAAAACGGAAAGGCGTTCCCGTATTGAATTCTGTTGCGTTGATACAGGTGAATTCCAGGTGTGTGTCATATTCTCCGTTGCTGTCTTTCTCCGGCAGAATGGATTCAAAAGGTTTGCTTCCGAATAATTTTTCGTTGTAAACACGTGCAAATCCTTCAATCAGGCTGTTCTTCGAACCTGGCTCTACAAAATTGCAAATACCTTCATTTACAAGGTCTTCTTCCGTTAAAAAGGTAAATAGCCTCTGGAAATAAAAAGAAAAGCTTTCGTTCTGTTTGGCCGATTGCGCGTATGAAATTCCTGTAATGCTGCCACCGGATACCGTTGACAGTGCTTTTACCTGCTTTAAAAGTGTTTTCCCGTCCGATCCGAGAAAATTCATATAGCTCAGGGCTCCCAGACTGTATGCTGCTGCCCGGTATCCGCCGCCGGACATGGTCATTCCGATTTTCATAGAATCGTAGTTTGTGAAAGTAATACACCGGTTATTTACGTACTGTGCCTAAAGTATTGTCGCAGTCAACGTAAAAGACAAATATAAATGATATGATCGTCTTTAGATTAGGTAGAAATACCCGATTTAATTTAACCAATGCAAAAATCTGAAATATTTCTTTCAGATAATTCGAATTCTACTCATCCGGAGTACAGAATTTCGTTTCCTTCTTTCATACTAAAATTCTATCTTTGCAACATCTTATTAATTCTTATGTCTGATACTCGATACAATTTGCGCGGTGTTTCTGCCGGAAAAGAAGAAGTGCACAACGCTATAAAAAATGTGGATAAAGGATTGTTTCCGAAAGCATTTTGTAAAATCGTCCCGGATACACTGACCGGAGATGAAAATTATTGTGTCGTAATGCACGCAGACGGAGCAGGAACCAAATCTTCCCTGGCGTATGCTTACTGGAAAGAAACCGGAGACCTGTCTGTCTGGAAAGGAATCGCTCAGGACGCGCTGATCATGAACATCGATGATTTGCTGTGTGTCGGAGCAACGGATAATATCCTGCTTTCCTCGACCATCGGAAGAAATAAGAATCTGATTCCGGGAGAAGTGATCTCGGAAATCATTAACGGAACAGAAGAATTGTTAAGCGAATTACGCAAGCAGGGAATCGGAATTAACTCTACCGGCGGAGAAACAGCAGATGTGGGCGACCTTGTAAGAACCATCATTGTGGATTCCACGGTAGTGGCGCGCATGAAACGCAGCGAGGTAGTTTCCAACCATACTATTCAGCACGGAGATGTGATTGTCGGCCTGGCCTCTTTCGGGCAGGCAAATTATGAAACGGCTTACAACGGAGGAATGGGAAGCAACGGGCTGACCTCTGCCAGACACGATGTTTTCAATAAAAAAATTGCTGAAAAATATCCTGAAACATTTGACGCGGCTGTTCCGTCGGAATTGGTTTACTCCGGAAATTATCATCTGACAGATCAGCCGGAAGGCTTGCCCGTGACTGTCGGAAAGCTGGTTCTTTCCCCGACAAGAACATATGCGCCGATCATCAGGCAAATTCTGGAAAAGCACCGTTCTGAAATTCACGGAATGGTACATTGTTCCGGGGGTGCCCAGACAAAAGTGCTTCACTTTGTGGATAATGTGCATATCATCAAAGATAATCTGTTTGAAATTCCGCCGCTGTTCAGGATCATCCAGGAAGAATCCGGCACCGAATGGAAAGAAATGTACAAAGTCTTCAACATGGGACATCGTATGGAAATCTATGTAAAACCGGAGCTGGCAGAAGAAATCATCGCTATTTCCAAATCCTTCGGCGTAGATGCCCGGATTGTCGGACGTGTGGAAGCTTCAGAAACTAAAAAACTTACGATTACATCTCCTTACGGAATTTTTGAATACTAACCGGGTCAGTCAGACAGAAGAGTCTGAGAAGAAAGACATAAGACCACTTTCATCTGTTGCCTTTCATCTTACATCTGTTGTCTAATGTCTTATCACATATACATCTGAAAAATGCAGGATTTATTGCAAAAATTACAAGCGATTGAATACCGTTTCACTGAAGTCGGAAACCTGATTGTCGATCCGGATATCATTGCGGATATGCAGCGGTATGTGAAGCTGAACAAAGAATATAAAGATTTAGAAGAAATAGTTGCCGTTTACAAAGAATACCGCAACGTTATTTCCAATATCAGCAGCTCAAAAGAATTGCTGGAAACAGAAACGGACCCGGAAATGCGGGAAATGGCAAAAACGGAAATTCAGGAGCTGGAAGAAAAAAAGCCGGAGCTGGAAGAGCAGATTAAAATGCTGCTGATTCCAAAAGATCCGGAAGATGATAAAAATGCTATCATGGAGCTGCGTGCCGGAACCGGCGGAGACGAGGCCTGTATTTTCGTTGAAGACTGTTTCCGTATGTACACCATGTATTTCAAGGAAAAAGGATGGGAATATGAAGTGTTGAACTCTTCAGAAGGAGGCACAAAAGGTTACAAGGAGATTTCAATGGAAGTCCGCGGCGAAGGGATTTACGGAACCCTGAAGTTTGAATCGGGAGTTCACCGTGTACAACGCGTTCCTGAAACGGAATCCCAGGGGCGTGTGCATACCTCTGCAATCACCGTGGCCGTCCTTCCTGAAGCAGAAGAAGTTGATTTCGAGCTGAACATGGGCGACGTGCGAAAAGATACCTTCCGGGCTTCCGGTGCAGGTGGACAGCACATCAACAAAACAGAATCCGCCATCCGTCTTACCCACATTCCGACCGGGTTAGTCGTTGAATGTCAGGACGGTCGTTCTCAGCATAAAAACCTGGAAAAAGCAATATCTGTGCTTCGCTCACGTTTATATCAGCTGGAACTGGACAGGGTTCAGCAGGAACGTGCCGCGCAGCGTAAAACGCTTGTTTCTACAGGAGACCGTTCTGCAAAAATCCGGACCTATAATTATCCACAGGGACGCATCACCGATCACCGGATCAATAAAACGATCTACAATCTGGGAGCGTTCATGAACGGAGACTTACAAGATATGATTGATTCATTAAAGATGGCGGAGAATGCGGAGAAAATGAAGGGAGAAGCTGCTGTCTGATAACATAGATAAAATGATTTTATGAAAATAGTTTTCTCCTTTTTACTGGTCCTGACAGTCAGCGTCAGCTTTACACAGCAGAAATACACCATCAGCGGAAAAATAAAAGATTTTAAAAACGGCGAGGAGATCATCGGAGCAAGCATAAAAACTTCGGATAATCAGTTTGGTGCCGTTACCAACGAATATGGTTTTTACTCTCTGACACTTCCCGAAGGAAATTATACGATCGTCATTTCTTACTTCGGGTATGAGGAAATCCGTTTTGACGTTGTTTTAAATCAGAATATTTCGAAAGATGCGCAGCTCAGGGACGAGAGCAACCAGCTGGAAGAAGTCGTTGTAAAATCGACAAAGACAAACGACAATATCAAGAACACGGAAATGGGGGTCGAGCGCATCAACCCGAAAGAAATTGAACGTATTCCGGTACTTCTGGGAGAAAAGGACATTGTGAAAACCATGCAGCTGTTACCGGGCGTGAAAAGTGCGGGCGAAGGCAGCTCCGGGTTTTATGTCCGCGGTGGTGCAGCTGACCAGAACCTCATCCTTTTGGATGAAGCTGTTGTTTACAATGCGTCGCACCTGCTGGGCTTCTTTTCCACGTTTAACTCGGATGCGATCAAAGATGTGACGCTTTTCAAAGGAAATCAGCCTTCCAATTACGGAGGAAGATTAGCTTCCGTAATGGATATCAAAATGAAGGACGGGAACAACAAACGATTCAATGTAGGCGGCGGAATCGGATTAATCGCCTCCCGTTTAAGTGTGGAAGGTCCTATCGTAAAGGAAAAAGGTTCCTTTCTCATTTCGGGGAGAAGAACGTATGCCGATTTATTTCTGAAAGCGACAAAAGATTACAAAAAGACAACTCTTTATTTTTACGATCTCAATCTGAAAGCCAATTACAACATCAGCAAGAAAGATCGTATTTACTTATCCGGCTATTTCGGGCGCGACGTGCTCGGCTTTGATAATCTGTTCGGCCTGAACTGGGGAAATGCAACCGGAACACTACGCTGGAACAGAATTATTTCAGATAAACTATTTTCCAATACCTCCGTTGTTTACAGCTCGTATGATTACAGCTTTAAAATTTCCGCAAATGACCTGTCGTTCAGAATCCTTTCCAGGATCAACGATATTAACCTGAAGCAGGATTTCCAGTGGTTCATCAACAATAATCACAAGCTGAAGTTCGGCGTTAACGCGGTTCATCACCAGGTTTTGCCGGGACAGCTGGAATCGGAATCAGATTTAATCCAGGTAAAAAAGCTGCCTAAATCTCCGAGCCTTGAATTAGCGGCTTATGTTACTAACGACCATCAGATTACGAAAAAGCTAAGCGCAACTTACGGTGTCCGCTTTACAACACTTTCCGTCCTCGGAAACGGCAGTGATTTTTACACCTACAATTCCGGCGGAGAAGTGGCAAGCTCCAGAAAATATAACAACTGGCAGTTCGCGAAAACATATTTTAACGTGGAACCACGGGCAGCATTATCATTCGCTTACAATGAAACTTCTTCCATCAAAGCAGCTTATGCACGAAATGTGCAAAATATGCACACGTTGTCCAATTCGACATCAGCGAGCCCTACGGATGTGATTTTGTTCTCTTCCATTAATATTAAGCCGGAGGTCGCGGATCAGGTTTCTTTGGGCTGGTTTAAAAACTTCAAAGACGGGGCTTACGAGCTGAATGTGGAAACGTACTATAAATCCATGCTGAATCAGATTGACTACCGTAACGGTGCTGATATCAGCTCCAATGAATATTTGGAAGGACAATTACTATACGGTATCGGACGGGCATACGGGCTGGAGCTGATTTTCAGAAAAAAGCAGGGAAAGCTGACCGGCTGGGTTTCTTATACGCTTTCCAAAACCGAGCGTAAGATCGAGCAAATCAACAACGGAAACTGGTACAATGCCAAGCAGGACAGAACGCACGACCTGTCTGTTGTTGCCATGTATGAAATCAACAAAAAGCTCTCTCTTTCCGCGCTGTTTGTCTTTTATACCGGAAACGCCGTAACCTTTCCAACCGGAAAATACGTTGTGAACGGACAGACACATTTCTCCTATACCGAAAGAAATGCAGACAGAATGCCAAATTATCACCGCCTGGACATCGGCTTGACGTGGTATACTAAAAACACGGCTAAATTTGAATCCAGCTGGAACTTCTCAATTTACAATGTCTATGGCCGTCAGAATGCTTATACCATTACCTTCCGGGAGAACAAGGACAATCCGAATCAGACAGAAGCCGTACGAACAGCACTTTTCCGGTTCGTTCCTTCCGTAACGTATAATTTTAAATTCAAATAACATGAGAACAAAGCAATTGTTTAAAATCACCGGTGTTATTTTCCTTTTTCTCGGATTGATTTCCTGTGAAAAAGTGATTGATTTAAAGTTAAAAACGGACGAACAGCGCATTGTCGTTGAAGGTTATATCACGAAAGGCGAAACAACACACCAGGTACACATAACCAAAACGCTGGATTTTGACGAAACGGCAGCATATCCGCCTGTGGAAGACGCAGTGGTTACTATCGTTGATAATGAAGGAAATGCAGGAGTCTTCACCCATACCGGAAACGGAGTTTATGAAATTCAGGGATACGCCGCTATCGTCGGAAGGACCTACACGCTTAAAATCATCTCGGAAGGGGTAACGTATGAGGCCAAGAGTACAATACCTTCGGAAATACTGCTGGATGATATTTATATCCTGACTTATGACCTGAACAGCATACAGGTAAAAGTCCCGATTCCAATTTATACGGACATTGCCGGAGAAAAAAATTATTATCTTTTTGAGCCTTCCGTCAACGGAGAAAAGAAAGGCGGAATCAGACTTTTGGATGATGAATATATGGACGGACTGTCCAATGAAAGGCCGGTATTTATTTCAGACCTTGAAGTTGGAGACACCTTGAAAATCGTTATGCATTGTATTGACTACAGCGCTTATAAATATTTGTTTACACTGGATCAGAATACAGGAAGTGTTGCTGCTCCGGCCAATCCGGAATCTAATTTCGGAAATAATGCACTCGGTTATTTCTCTGCAAGAGTAACCAGCGAAAAAACGGTAATTGTACAATAGTTATGACAAGACAAGAGCTTATTCAGCAGATCAAAGAAAAAAAATCGTTCTTATGTGTTGGTTTAGATACCGATCTGTCTAAAATTCCGGCTCATTTACTGGAAACAGAAGACCCGATTTTCGAATTTAATAAAGCGATTATTGATGCAACAAAAGAATTTGCAGTTGCTTATAAGCCCAACATCGCTTTTTATGAGCGCTACGGAGTAAAAGGCTGGCAATCGCTTGAAAAAACGATGGATTATATCCCGGAAGAATGTTTTACAATTGCAGATGCAAAACGCGGGGATATCGGAAATACCTCGGGTTATTATGCTGAAACGTTTTTCAGCACTTTCCCTTTTGATTCCGTAACCGTTGCTCCTTATATGGGCAGCGACAGCGTAACGCCTTATCTGCAGTTTAATGATAAATGGGTCATTTTACTTGCTTTAACTTCCAACGAAGGTGCAAAGGATTTTCAGTTTTTTGAGAACAAGGAAGGAAAAAAACTGTTCGAGCAAGTGCTGGAAACATCCGCAACATGGGGAACGGCAGAAAATATGATGTACGTTGTCGGAGCAACACGGGCAGAAGGCATCGGAGAAGTACGGCAGGTGGTTCCTGATCATTTCTTTTTAGTTCCCGGCGTGGGCGCTCAGGGCGGCTCACTGGAGGACGTCGTAAAATACGGATTCAACAAGGACTGTGGGCTTTTGGTAAACAGCTCACGGGGAATTATCTATGCTTCCGGCGGACTTGATTTCGCTGAAAAAGCAAAGCTGGCCGCACAAGAAATCCAGCAGCAAATGGAATATCTTCTAAACAAAAAAGGATTTATCGGCTAAGCTTTTAAGTGGAAGAAACCGACTAAAAGCAGCTTTTGTCGTGTATGTAAACTTTTGTCATTATTTTTGTTTAGCACAGTTCTTGCCGTATGGTAAGCCGGAATTCAGAAAAAATGAAAAATTTTTTATTGTTAGTGATTTTATTTTCAGCAGCTTGTGCTGAATCTCAGATTCTTCCTTTTCAGGATTATACCGACTTTCTGAAAGTCTTTTATAAAGGACAGGCAAGACAGCTGGAGCTTCAGCGTGTGAATTCCTATGCTTTCGGGGATCACATTCTCGCTTATCTTGACAACCGGAATGACCTTCGCTATTACGATGGCGAAAATATTCGTACAGCCACAAATATGATTGTTAATTACAAGGTTTCAGATACTTACCTTGCCTATAAAATTTCCAACGGGTTGTTCTATATTGAAAACGGACAACCGAGAAACTTATGTATGTTCACCGGAAACTTTATCGTAAAAGATTCCCTGATCCTGTTTGAAGACACGCAATATAATACCTGGAATGTCGTCCATAAAGGCCGTGTCCGTCCGCTGTACCAATCAACCGGGACTCTCGCTTCACCCGCTTATGTCGGCGAAAACATTGTCGCTTTTAAAGATAACGGAGATGTGTATCGCATCTTCCATAACGGAACCGTTTATGAGTTCGGTGTCTGGATGTCTCCTATCGAATTCGCTGTCGGGACAGATATTGCCTGCTTCAACGATCCGACGATGAATACATTCGCGGTATTTGAAAAAGGTGAATTCATGGACGTAGAGCCGCAGTTTGCAAAATCCTATAAATCAGGCAGAGATTTTATTGTTTATCAGGATATTAATGGTAACCTGATGTATTATTCCAAGGGAAAAAAGCAAGAGCTTTCCGCTTTTCCTACTTCTTACGATGTAATTGACGATGCGATCATTTTTACGGAGAATAACTACAGTTATACATTTTACCAGGGAGAGAGAAAGCTGTTGTGCAACTACATTCCCAAAGATTACCTGCTGAAAAACAAGGTCATCTGCTTTAGAAATATCATGGGCGGCGTAAGTGCTTTTGTGGACGGAAAAGTAGTGGAGCTGACCACACAGCAGGATTCGGAATATGTCATTTCCGGGAATTATGTGATGGTGTCCTTATTCAATCGTTCGTATCTGATCTATGCTGACGGGAAAATCTATAATTTCTAACCTCATTTCAGCACCAGCCGTATTGTCTGCCTATCGGTCTGTGACATCAGCTGCTGCTTTCCTCCCGTTATTTCTTTTATGATTGCATCGTTATAATGACGGATCGTCACCAGCTCCAGGTTTTCATTATAACGGACCTTAAAATCTCTGGACAGCGCTGCTATCAATTTTTCAAGCTGTACTTTTTCCGCATCTGCTAAAAACGAAAAGCTGACTGCCGAATTTTGCATCAGGTTGATTGTCAAATTCTCTTCCGTCAGGCAACGGAAAATTTTCTGCAGGCTGCTTTCTGCTATAAATGAAAAATCGGCCGGCATAACCGAAATCAACAGCTGGTTTTTCTTAAAAATATAAGACGGTATTTTATTATCGTTCTCCGTATTCTCCTGGATAACTGTCCCTTCCGCATCCGGATCCACAAATGACTTCACATATAACGGGATGGACTTATTCTGTAATGGTTTGATGGTTTTCGGATGAATCACGGAAGCACCGTAATAAGCCAATTCTATCGCTTCTTTAAAGGAAATCTGATCCAGCTTTACCGTATTTCGGAAGTATTTCGGATCGGCATTCAACATTCCGGGCACATCTTTCCAAATCGTAACATTTTCAGCATCTGTACAGAAAGCAAAAATAGCCGCCGTGTAATCCGAGCCCTCTCTTCCCAGCGTCGTCGTAAGATATTCCGGTGTATGCCCCACAAATCCCTGCGTTACAATAATGCTGTTAGGGTGGTCGTTTACATAATTCCGGATGAGGCGTTCTGTTATTTTCCAGTCGACATTTCCGTTCCGGAAGGTTCTGTCGGTACGTACTAATTTCCGCGCATCACTCCAAACTGCGTCAAAACCACATTCCTGAAGATATGCTGCTATTATTTTTGTGCTGATAACTTCTCCTAAGCTGGCAATCTGGTCGTATTCGTAATCAAAGTTGTCTGAGAAGTTTCTCTGGAATTTTTCATTGATTTCTGCGATAATTTCTTCTATTTCCGGTTTGATCACTTCGGATTTCACTCCAAACAAGTCATCAATTATAGCATAGTGCTTTGCTGCCAGCTCTTTCAGTGTTTCAGCAAAAAGAGCTTCGTTCCGTTGCTGCCAGGCTTTAATGATTACTTCCAGTGCATTGGTTGTTTTGTCCATTGCGGAAACAACAACAATCAGCCGGCCTGACGCCTGATTCTTTAAAATCTCAGCCACATTTTTAACCGCCAGTGCGTTTTTAACAGAAGCCCCGCCAAATTTGAAAACCTGCATGTTCTTTTACCCGTTTTAATATCAAACAAATGTAATAAAATTGAAGATTAGAGATTGAGGATTGGAAAATTGCAGATTACAAATTCTTTTGCTATTCAGTCTTCAAAATTCATAATTCAACATATCTAAACCCGTCGTAGCTCTATTTCTTTGGCAATATTCCTAATATTTGTATTTTCGCACTTTATTTGTCAGACATGAAGAGAATTAAAATTGCAGAAATTTTAAAAACCGCAACGGTTGGTCAGGAATTAAATGTAAAAGGTTGGGTAAGAGCTTTCAGAAGTAATCGTTTTATCCAGCTGAATGATGGTTCAACCATCAATAATTTACAGGCAGTTGTTGATTTTGAAAAGTTTGATGAATCTTTATTAAAGAAAATCACAACAGGAGCTGCAATTTCTCTTACAGGTAAAATCGTAGCATCAGAAGGTTCCGGGCAAGCTATCGAGCTGTTAGTGGAAACAATTGAAATTCTGGGTGAAGCAAACCCGGATGATGTTCAGAAAACAGTTATGCAACCTAAAAAGCACAGCCTGGAATTTTTGCGGGAGCAAGCACATTTACGTTTCAGGACAAATCTGTTCGGGGCTGTTTTCAGAGTAAGACACGCTGTCGCCTACTCTATTCATAAATTCTTCAACGACAGAGGATTTTTCTATCTGCATACGCCGGTTATTACCGGTTCAGATGCAGAAGGCGCAGGAGAAATGTTCCATGTAACCAACTTTGAGCTGGATAATATCCCGAAAAACGAAGACGGCACTGTTAATTATAAAGAAGATTTCTTCGAAAAACCTGTAAATCTTACGGTTTCCGGACAGCTGGAAGCAGAACTGGGAGCAATGGCGCTTGGCCAGGTTTATACATTCGGACCGACATTCCGTGCGGAAAATTCAAACACTTCCCGCCATCTTGCGGAATTCTGGATGATTGAGCCGGAAGTTGCTTTCAGCGATCTGAACGATAATATGGATCTGGCGGAAGCAATGCTGAAATATATCTGTCAATACGTAATGGATCACTGTCCGGACGATATCGCTTTCCTCAATGAAAGGGAAAAAGCAGAACAGGCTCAGAAACCGGCTAACGAGCGCAATGAGCTAACCTTGATCGAAAGATTAAATTTCGTGATCAACAACGACTTCAAGCGTATCACTTATACCGAAGCAATTGACGTACTTGTAAATTCTGCTCACTACAAAAAGAAAAAATTCAAGTATGATGTCAACTGGGGAACAGACCTGCAATCCGAACACGAACGTTATTTAGTGGAAAAAGAATTCAAATCTCCGGTAATCATCACTAATTATCCGGCCTCTTTCAAGGCTTTCTACATGCGTCGTGACGACAACTGTGAGCCTGGCAAAGAAACCGTTGCCGCAATGGATATTCTATTTCCGGGAATAGGAGAAATGGTAGGTGGTTCTCAACGTGAAGAACGTCTGGATGTGCTGAAAGAAAAATGCGCGGCATTCGGAATTCATGAAGAAGATCTGTGGTGGTATCTGGATACGCGGAAATTCGGAACTGCTCCGCATGCAGGATTCGGGCTTGGCTTTGAACGAATGGTGATGTTCGTAACAGGAATGACAAACATCAGAGATGTAATCCCTTTCCCGAGAACTCCGGGAAATGCGGAATTTTAATTAAAGAAAATTTTTGATTGATACAAATAAAAAAAGCAACTGAGATTCAGTTGCTTTTCATTTTCCTTTCTCCTTTTGAGCAAATAGTGGTTAACAAGGAAACGGTTTGCAAAGTTATGAGTGTAAGCCCGTATTTCAAATCCCCCAAACGGGTGGTTTTTAATTAATTATTCCCAGTTTAACACATTTTACGATAACCTCTTCAATAGAATTTACTTCCGCTTTTTTCAGAATATTTTTCCGGTGGGATTTTACTGTTTCTTTTGAGATAAATAATTGCTCTGCGATTTCTTTATAACTAAATCCGTTCGAAAATCCTTTAATCACTTCCCGTTCGCGATTTGTAAAAAGAATCATATCCGGAGATTTATCTTCGAGGGAAATATCAAATATAGAATCTCTTCCATTCATCCCGATCAAGGACGCTTTGTAGTTATTTTCTTCTGTCAAATGATCAATCCGGGTGTGAATATTCAGCCCTTTTGAAAAGTTTTTCCGTTCATCCAACGTTAACACAACTGTCTGATGATTGACTAATATATAATTCCCGTTTGCATTCCTCATCCGGTAATTATAGCTCATTTTATAGTTCAGCATTTCTTCCGGTCCCAATTCACCGTAAAACATAGAAAGCAGCTTTGCATCTGCTCTGGCGATAAATCCCAAATCGTCAGGATGAATTAGTGAAAAGATCGCATCCAGTGTTATATTCTTCGGAAATATCCCGTGTATCTTTTCGAAATCTCCAACGATATTTGAAATACTCAGCTCATGAATATCTAAAATGAAAGAGTAAAAAGATCCGACATTGGCAATTCCGGATAATATCTCTGAAATATTTTTATTCGGTAAGTGGGTAGGTGATGTCTCCTTTAAAAAGGAATTCCAAACATTACGTAAGGAAACGATGTTTTTGTTATTCATATTCTCAATAGATAGTGGTGTTTCTAAGATCTTTAATTTCTAATTGTAAATTCTCTTTTTCGTTCCAGCGGTTAATCCCTATAGAGTAAACGATATCCACTGGCTTTGTCTCCTCAATTTCACTAAATTTTTCATTGAAGTTAAATGCGATACCTTCTATTCTTATCGGTTTGCCTTTTTGCTGAAATTCAAATTTATAATGTTCTCCCTTGAGGATTCTGTAATCTGAAATAAAAACGTTCCTGGTGACAAAAACAGGATGCATATTTTCAGGGCCAAAAGGCTCCATCTGTTGTAAGATCCTGATAAATTTCGGCAAGCGGTCCTGCCCCAGATCCGTAGAAGTATAAATATTATCAAAGTCGATTTCAAGGTCAATTTCAATTCTCGGGGAACAGTCTTCTGCCTGAAAGACGTGCTCTAAAGCACTGTCAAAACTTTGCTTGAAAAGCTCTAACCGATCTTCCTCAATCGTTAATCCACAGGCGAAAGCATGCCCTCCAAACTGTACTACGTGCTCTTCACACTTTGAAAGAATGTCATATAAGTTAACCTGCGGAATGCTTCTTCCGGAACCCGTCAACATTCCGTTCGACTTTGTAAACACAATGGACGGACGGTGATTTTTTTCCACCAGCCTTGAGGCAACAATCCCGATTACACCTTTTGACCAGGTGTCATTATAAACCACATTGGAAAACTGCTGCCCGGTGTCACTGATTATTTCCTGGATCGCCTCAAAAGTGATCTGCTGGTCCAAAGATCTTCGCTCCTTATTCAGTTCATTAATTTGTTGTATTTTCTGTTCTATTTCATACAGATCATCACTTGTAAATAATTCCACGATCTGTGATGCATGTTGAATCCGCCCGGCGGCATTGATCCGCGGGGCTATTGAGAAAACAATATCGCTCAGTTGGACGGGATAATTCTTATTTGCCTGCCGGAACATCAGGTCGATAACTGTGCTCGTTTTCTGATTGATTTGCTCCATTCCATAAAAGCAAAAGATTCTGTTTTCTCCCGTGACCGGAACAATATCCGCTGCGATGGACAAGGTCAGCAAATCAAGGTTTTCAATTAATTCCTGCGAATTCCAGCCATTTGTTATAAAAACAGCCTGTAAAAACTTAAAGGTAACACCACATCCGGACAATTCCTTATACGGATACGGACAGTCTTTTTGTTTAGGGTTCAGAATGATGGCGTCCGGAGTAATTTCTCCCGGTTCATGATGATCACAGATAATCACATCCATTCCCAGCTTCTTTGCGAGAGAGATCTCTCCTACTGATTTTATACCGCAATCCAAAGTGAACAATAAAGAAGCTCCTTCTTTAGAAATTTGATCAATTGCGCTGCTGTTCACTCCATACCCTTCTGAAAAACGGTCGGGAATATAAAAATCAATATCCGGATAGTATTTTTTCACAGCATTCAGAAACAAAGAAACAGCCGTGGTTCCGTCTACATCATAATCGCCGTAAATAACAATTTTCTCTCCCTTTTCTATCGCGTGATTAAACCGGGTAACGGCTTTCTCCATATCTTTCATCAGAAAAGGATCGTGCAGCCCGGTCAGTTTGGGGCGGAAATAGGACTGTGCTTCTTCAAATGTGTGAATATTTCTCTGAACAAGTAATGTGGCCAATACCGAATCAATTTGCAGCTGATTTTGCAAATCCCGGATAATAACCGGATCTGGTATGCTTTTTAATTGCCATGCTGTTGCCATTCTGATGGATTTAATAGTTCCTGTTAATTTAATAAAAGAAACACACTAAAGCAAGCAATATACGTGCCTTGATTTTAAATTATTTTAATCTGTCCGGAGATCTGGTATTTTTTGTACGTAGCGTCTTTTTATCTGAACCACAGATCGACGATATATATCCGGCAAAATCCTGATTCGTACATCCGTAACTAATCAGAAATGTACGTTACCAGCTTCCGAATTCTGCAAGGATTTTCTCTGCGAGCACTTTGCTCAGCTTATAGTAGCTTTCAGCTGTCCATCCGCCCACATGCGGAGATAGGATGACTTTTTTATTTTCCAGCAATTTTCTGAATGTCTCAGGAACACCCGTTCCGTCAAACATATTTTCAAAGCTTGATTTTTCAAACTCCAGCACGTCCAGACATGCACCAAGAACCTTCCCTGCTTCTATCGCCTGCAGCAAGTCCGCTATGCTCACTATTTTCCCGCGGGAAAGATTAATGAGATAAACAGGCTTTTTAAAACTGCTAAAAAAAGGTGCTGATCCCCAGAACAAAGTTTCATTATTCTGCGGAATGTGAAAGCTGACGATGTCGGCTTTTTCAAAAATTTCTTCCAGCGAAGCTTCTTTAATCCGTTCTGTCCCGAAGTTTTGTTTGTATTTGTCGTAAGCAAGAATTTCACAGCCAAAGCCGCTAAGCACTTTCGCAAACTGGCTTCCGTTATTTCCATACCCGATAATCCCGACTGTCTTTCCTGCAATCTCATGGCCCCGGTTTCCCTCTCTTTCCCAGATCCCTTCTCTTACTTCTGCATCTGCCTTCAGCAATTGATTAAACAACGCCAGCAGCATTCCCAGCGCATGCTCCGCAACCGCATTTCTGTTTCCCTCCGGAGAATTGAAAAGGACAATCTTTCGCTGCTCACAATAAGTGACATCAATATTTTCCATTCCTGCACCGGAACGCGCGATAAATCTCAATTCCGGAGCATGCTTTAAAAAAGCTTCATTCATCGGTATCCGTGAACGAATCACTATTCCATGGGCATTTTCTACCAATTCGGGAAGCTGCTCAACAGGTATGCCGGTTCCGTCTATGCAATGATAGCCGTTTGCCGTGAGCTCCTGTTCCAGAACGGGATGTACCTCATCAATAAATAATACATTCATCAGATTCCGATTAAAAGAGTACCTACGGTAAAGTAGATGAACAACCCTATAATATCATTCAGTGTTGTCACGAACGGACCTGTTGCTAATGCTGGGTCGATTTTGTACTTATTGAGGACCAAAGGAACGAAGGAGCCTGCAACCGCAGCAAAAATAATTACGATCAACAATGACAAGCTCACCGTTATCCCGAGCTGAAAATTGGACAAAACGGTAGCGATTCCAAGAATTATGGAAGAGCAGATAACTCCGTTAAGCAATCCTACCAACGCTTCTTTCAGCAGCTTTCCGGAAATATTGGAAAAATCCGCCCCTTTCGCAAGCGACTGAACAACAATCGCGGAAGACTGGACCCCGACATTTCCTCCCATCGCCGTAATCAGCGGGATAAAAAATGCCAGCGCGGGAATTTTCCCGATATTGATCTCATAATTGGAAATCACATGGGCGCTGAATGTTCCGCCTAGCATTCCGATAAAAAGCCACAGCAGGCGGGCACGGGATGTTTTCCAGATAGAAGACTGTGGCTCTACGTTTTCCGATAAACCGGATGCCATCTGGAAGTCTTTGTCCGCTTCCTCCTTGATGATGTCCACCACGTCATCAATGGTAATTCTGCCGACCAGCTTGTTCTGAAAGTCAACAACAGGGATAGCGACCAAACCATATTTTTCCATCACTTTCGCAACCGTTTCCGAAGAATCCGTGGTTTTGACAGAAATTACATTTTTGGAATTGTACAATTCGCTGACCTTCGTTTTCGGCTTTGCGAAGAGCAGGGATTTCAGGGAAAGCACTCCCATTAATTTATTTTGCAGGTCCACCACGTAAATGGTATAGACCTTTTCAACGTCTTTTGCCTGACGGCGCAGCTCCACAAGGCAGCGGTCCACCGGCCAGTCCACTCGCGCCTGAATGAACTCTTTCTGCATCAGACCTCCGGCCGTATCGTCATCGTAATTTAACAGGTCAACAATATCTTCAGCGGCATCGTCATCCTCCATGTGAGAGATGACCTCCTGGATCTTGTGGTCTTCAAATTCTCCAAGGATATCCGCAGCATCATCCGAATCCAGATTTTCAAGCTGCTCCGCAATTTCCTTACTGGTAAGCTTGCTGATAAAGCGGTCGCGGACATGCTCTTCAAATTCCATCAGAACATCTGCCTGCGTATCCTCATCCAGGCAATAGTAAACATATTTCGCCTGATCTATGTCCAGCCCTTCAAGGATGTCCGCGATATCTGCAAAGTGAAGACATTCCAAGTGCTCCTTGATCCAAAGAGCATCATCATTTTGAATTGCCAGCAGCAATTCTTCCATGTATTCTTTTGTCTTCTTAAATTGCATGGTGCAAAAGTAGGAAAACTATCTCAAAAGCAGCGTAACAAGGGTTTTAAGTTTTGTTATTATTTCTGGCGGCTTTTTTAAAGCAGGCATAACAAAACATTTCATTTTGCAGTATGAAGAAATATTCACAACTTTAGGCTATCACTAAAAATTTATACCCAGTGAAAGATAAAATCACCGGTTTTTTCCATCAGCTGGGCTTATTCAGCCCGTTAGATTTTACGGATCCTGTCACTTATTTCATTCCGGGATTTATCCTGCTCATTGTATCAGAAGTATTCTTTTTTCAATTGCCAAAGAAACTGCTTACCAAAAAAATGATCCGTGACGATGTTTCAAGCATCGGGCTGGGAATCGGTGCCGTTATTCTCGATTTCGGAATGAAAGCCATTTCACTTTCTTATTTTTTCTGGATTTACAATCATTTTCGGCTGACCAATGTTTTCGGAATAGCTGACTTCAGTGATTTTTTCACCTGGAAATGGCATCTTGAGCACTGGTGGCTGTGGCTGCTGGTCTTGATCGTCCAGGATTTCGGCTTTTACTGGCATCACCGGCTGAGCCACAAGGTAAGGTTATTCTGGACAGGTCATGTCAATCATCACTCAGCAACCAACCTGAGCTTTGCCATTGCCTTGCGGCAGGGCTGGTTTGAAATCGTGTACCGCGATATTTGGTATATTCCGTTTATTATTATTGGTTTTCATCCGATTATGATCGCGATGATGCACCAGTTTAACCTGATTTATCAGTTCTGGCCGCACACGGACTGGATCGGAAAGCTCGGCTGGTTTGACAAGGTGTTTAATTCACCTTCCAACCACCGCGTACATCATTCTGCGAATTTGAAAGAAATGGATAAAAATTACGGCGGCATCCTTATGATCTGGGATCATCTTTTCGGAACTTATAAAAGTGAAGAAAAAACCGTCAGCAACTATGGAATCCTGCACAATATCCCCACACATAATGTCTTTCATATTGTCTTTGACGAATTTTCAGCCATGCTCAGAGATGTCCGGAAAGCACCTACATTCAAAGCAAAAATGAACTATATCTTCAATGCTCCGGGCTGGAAGCACCAGGGAAAAGATGAACGTATAAGCACGCTTCAGAATGAGCTGAAAGAATGAATTATTCCCGGAATCTTACCTGAAGCGGTCTCTTTTTCATTCCAATTTCCTATTTTTGAATTATCCGAAAAAACCCAAAATGGCAGATATCGCATTAGAAATGGCAGAAACGATCCGTGCTTACCACGCCAAAGGCTGGTCGCCGGCAACGTCCACGAATTATTCCTACCGGGATTCCGCAAACGACAAGATCATCAACGTTTCCCGCTCAGGAATTGATAAATCGCTCTTTCGCGCAGAGGATTTTATGTGTGTTGATTTTGAAGGCAAGCCGGCTTTTGGATATGAATCTGTCCGGCCATCTGCCGAGACACTGATCCATTGTATTATTTATCAGCTGTTTCCGTCTTCGACCGTCATCCTGCACAGCCATTCCAAATACAGTGTGCTGATGTCACAGCTTGTAGATAAAAGTATTTCTTTCAAAGGGTATGAAATTCAAAAAGGCTTCAAAGGACAGACCACACATGAAGCGACTGTCGCTGTTCCTGTGATTGACAATTCGCAGGATATGGAAGTATTTTCCGAATGGATGAAAGCACGTGCGACGGAACTGAACCATCATTGTTTTATTATCCGGAATCACGGAACATATGCGTGGGGCGATAATTTATTTGAAGCAAAAAGACACCTGGAAACACTGGAATATTTACTGGAAGTGGAATTTATGAAGCGGGGTATAAAATGATCCACATTAATTGTCAGTTACTATGAAAAATATAGATAAAAAAAGCCTTGAAAACGCTTTCCGTCTGTTTGATACAGGCGATATTGACAAAATAGAGATTGGCACGACCAAAGGATTACAGCAAATACATAAATACCTTTTTGACGGTTTATTTGATTTTTCAGGAAAAATACGAACTCAAAATATTTCCAAAGGTGGTTTTCGTTTTGCTACGGCTTTGTATCTGAACGAGATTTTACCCAAAATAGAGCAAATGCCTGAAGACACTTTTGAAGAAATTATTGCCAAATATGTGGAAATGAACATTGCCCACCCTTTTATGGAAGGTAACGGCAGAACAATGCGTATCTGGCTGGATCTGATACTGAAAAACCGTTTGCGAAAAGTGGTAAACTGGCAGTTTGTGGACAAGGCACTTTATTTGCAGGCCATGGAACGTAGTCCCGTTAACGATTTAGAGCTGCGTACTTTGCTTTTTGCCAACCTGACAGATGACATTCATAACCGCGATGTTATCTTTAAAGGCATAGAACAATCCTACTATTACGAGGGCTACGAAAAAAACGACGATTGAATTTGCCAATCCGTACAACTGTTTCGCTGTAACCGCTATAATTCTTAATTTCGCAAAAAATAAAAAATGAAACCGGAAATCGAATTTGCCTCACCGCAAGAAATTCAGGAATACCAGTCCGAAAGGCTGAAAGAGCAGCTGGTGTACCTGGCAAATCATTCTCCGTATTACAAAAAGCGTTTTTCTGAATTAAGTGTTGATATAAAATCCATTCATTCTGTTTCAGATTTATCAAAGCTGCCCCTGACGACAAAGGCGGAATTACAGGAATTCAATGATGATTTTTTCTGCGTCCCGAAATCCGGTATTATTGATATTACAACTACTTCCGGAACACTGGGAAGCCCTGTAACGTTCGGATTAACAGAAAACGACCTGAACCGTCTGGCGTATAACGAAGCTGTTTCATTTGCCTGTTCGGGAATCAAAAAGGGCGACGTTGTTCAGATTATGACAACGTTAGACCGCCGTTTCATGGCAGGAATGGCGTATTTTTTAGGCTTGAGGAAACTTGGTGCAACGGCTATCCGGACAGGAGCCGGAATTCCTGAGTTGCAATGGGATTCGATTCTGAAATACCATCCGAAATACCTCATCGCCGTTCCTTCTTTCTTACTGAAAATGATTCAGTACGCAGAAGCAAACGGAATTGACTACAATGCTTCCGGCGTGGAAGGTGTTATTTGTATCGGCGAAGCGCTCCGGAAAGAAAATTTAGAGCCGAGTGACCTGGCAAAGACCATCACTGACAAATGGAATGTCAAATTGTACTCTACATATGCTTCCACAGAGATGAGCACTGCCTTTAATGAATGCGAGCACCAAAATGGCGGACATCATCATCCGGAGCTGATCATTACAGAAATTCTGGATGAAAATAATCTTCCGGTAAAAAACGGGGAAGCCGGAGAATTAATCATTACGACTTTAGGTGTGGAAGGCTTACCTCTGCTCCGATTCAAAACCGGGGACATTGTCCGGGCGTATTACGGAACCTGCGCCTGTGGCAGAAACACGATGCGCCTCGGGCCCGTTTTAGGACGCAAGCAGCACATGATAAAATACAAAGGGACAACCGTTTATCCTCCGGCAATGCACGATCTGCTGAACTGCTTTGAAGAAATTGCCTGCCACCAGATTATTGTCAATTCCGATGAATACGGCATGGATGCGATAACATTGAAAATCGGCGCGAAAACGATTTCCAATGACCTGCTGACAAAAATAAAAGACCATTTCCGTGCAAAAATACGAGTTACGCCGACAATTGAATTCGTAGAAATAGAAAAGCTGATGAAAGAGGTCTTTCCGCCGATGAGCCGCAAACCTGTTTTATTTATAGACAGAAGGTAAATTCTGTTTTCAGGTATTGCAACTAATTCATCTTTTTTCTTAAATTAAATGGAAACTGATTTTCAGCTATGTTAAAAACAGACGATCCGGCAGCAATCTGCCTTCAGTATATTCACCAGACCAAGCGTTCTATTTTTCTGACGGGAAAAGCCGGAACAGGAAAAACGACGCTTTTGCGCCGTATCATCGGGGAATCGCACAAACAGACCATTGTTGTCGCTCCGACAGGAATCGCGGCTTTAAATGCCGGCGGAACGACGATTCACTCCATGTTTTATCTCCCGTTTGCCACTTTTATTCCTGACTATGGCAATTCGTTCACAGAACAATTTTCGGGAGCAGTTAAACTCGAAACAAGAAATTCGCTTGTCAAGCATTTTGTATATAATAAAAACAAAAAGAAGCTGCTCCAAAACCTGGAGCTTCTGATCATCGATGAGGTTTCCATGCTCCGTGCAGATGTGCTGGACGCTATCGACTGGGCGCTGCGCCATACCCGGAAAATAAACGATCCGTTCGGAGGTGTCCAGATGTTATTCATAGGAGACTTGCTCCAGCTTCCTCCTGTTTACAAGCCGGAAGAGTGGAATTACCTGAAGAATTATTACCGCGGCATCCATTTTTTCAATGCGCTTGCTTTGCAGCACGAGCCACCGATTTACATTGAGCTGGAAAAAATCTACCGTCAGTCGGATCAAAAGTTTATTTCCGTCTTGAATGAGCTTCGGAACAATCAGCTGAGCTCTGACAGCTTATCTTTCCTGAACAGTTACGTCCAAGCCGATTTCAACGCGAAACCGGATGACAGCTATATTACGCTGACAACGCACAACAGAAAGGCAGACAGCATGAATGCCGAAGCACTGGCAGAATTGGACACCGAACCGAAAACCTTCAATGCCATCATCAGCGGAAATTTTCCGGAAAGCATTTATCCTGTAGATGTGGAGCTAACTTTAAAACCCGGTGCGCAGGTGATGTTCATCAAAAATGACCTTTCTTATGAAAAACGGTATTTCAACGGAAAAATAGGCGTGTTGGAATCCTTCGCTGATGGTGAAATCTTTGTGCGTTTTCCGTCGGAAAATAAGGTAATAAAAGTCGATAAGTACGAGTGGGAAAACATTTCTTACGAGCTGAACGAGGACACAAATGAAATTGAGGAAAAAGTGCTGGGAACATTTGTTCACTATCCGCTGAAGCTCGCCTGGGCCATTACCATTCATAAAAGCCAGGGATTGACGTTTGACAAAGCAATTCTCGATGTTTCACAAGTGTTCGCACCGGGGCAGGCTTATGTAGCACTTTCCCGCCTCCGGTCGGTGGACGGATTGGTTCTGAGAACACCTTTTAAAATCAACGGTATTACCAACGATGCGGATGTCATTCAATATGCTCGCTCCAAAGCTTCGCTGGACGAGCTGAATTCTCAGCTGGAAGGCTCCGTGCTGAACTACATGCGGGACACTTTAGTCCGAACATTTGAATGGAATGAGCTGGAGGAAATCTGGCGCAAGCACAACGCTTCCTATATTGCCGCTGCTTCCAAATCAGAAAAAGCAAAAAACAGAACCTGGTCTGAAACGCAATTTACGAATGTAAAAACGATTGTGGACACTGCGAAAAAGTTTATTGTTCAAATCGACAAGATCTTCACGCAGCCGCAGATCAACCTGCACTTTGTAAATGAACGTCTGGAAAAAGCGTACGATCATTTTTATAAACAGCTGGATGATTTGATCTACAGTGTTTTGAAAAAAAGGTATGAGCTGTCCACTGTGAAAAAAGTAAAGGAATACCAAACTGAATTAGAGGAAATTGACGACAAGCAGATAGAAATTATGCTTCGTCTGAAACGCGTGAAAAACCTTTTTCAGGCAATCGTTTCAGGTCAGGAAATCAGCAAGGCAGACATTCTCTCTCAGGATATTCAGGACTACCGCAAATCTAAGTTTCTCAGCATCCAGTCCGAAAAACAGTCCAGTAAATCCACTTTGGATTTTGACACGATTCATAAAGAAGAAGAATTGACGATCAATAAATTACTGAAAAACATTAAAAAAGAAAATGAGAAAGTAAAAACAGAAAAAATTCCTTCACATCTTATAACTCTTGAATCTTTCCGAAAAGGAAAGACAACCGAAGAGATTGCACAAGAGCGAATGCTTACCACAGATACTATCTCCTCTCATCTTACCAAACTGATTGCTCTGAACGAACTGTCGGTAGAAGATGTTTTTTCAGAAGAGCAACTACAAAAATTGAAACAGCTCTTTGAAAAAAGCGATGAACTAACACTTTCTCAAATGAAAGAACAAACCGGAGATGATTTTTCGTGGGAAGAGCTGAGAATGTACCGTGCAGGGTTGATTTGATTGGACAGTTACAAGTTGCAAATTTGAAAGATCGATAAAATCAAGATTCTAAAAAACAAATTCCATTACTAAATACTGAAAATAGTTCTGCCATAATGTTCAAGCGCGTGGAATTTTACATTGTAAAAGATTTTGCTGTCTTCAAATTGTTTTTTCAACTCATAAAGAAAAGCTACTGCTTCTTTGGACGCTTCCTGATCTCCCCATTCAATATAATGGATGCAGCAGATTTGTAATTCATCGTTTTGCATATAAACGAAATATGATTTTTCAGAAGACATTTGTGAATTAAACAAAAAAGATTCCGCCTGAGTAGCTAATGGCTTAGGAACAGATTTATCTATATAAAGACTTATATTCCCTCTTTCTTCAAAAATCGGTATACTATCTTTCTGAAGTGAAAAATAAACTTCAGAACCATTCCCATTCAAAAAGGAATAACTCACAGCCTTGTTTTCCATACAAGAAGCCTGTAATTCTGCTGCGATCCAAGAATGGTACATTTTAAAATCTTTCAGGCATTCAGCAATTTCAACATAAACTTCAATTCCCTTTGCTGTTTCCTTAACTTCTATCATGCGTTTTTCTGAGGGCGATGTTGCAAATGACAGGCAGTTTTCCAATGGTAGATTAGAAAAAAATTCCTCCAGACATTTTTTATAGTTATCTTTCTGATCCTTTTTTATTTCACTTTTCCCCGGGGAATATCCACATCTAATCATTGCGAGTAGGGAGAATGTTAATAGTGTAAATCTGATGATTTTCATTGTTCTGTTTTTATATGGTAAAATTATTTCATCACTGTTTTCCCATCCTTTTGCTGAAAGCAAACCTTTTTCAGGAGGTTATCTTTACTTCTGTTTTCAGGCTCTATCGCCGGGTAAATTTCCGCGATGTATTTATTTCCGCAGCCTGATTTTTTGAAATAGACGACATTATTATCATTAATCTGGTTATTTTTCTTTAGCAATGCCAAAAACAAATTCAGATTTTCCAATTCGTATTTTACCTCTTTATCAATTTTTTCTCTCCAGTCATTTCCATATTTCTTTTGCAGCTTTTCGTATGTAGCATTATTATTTTTGGAAATAGAATCTAATTGTGAATCTCTTTTGAAAGCAACATACTCATATTTTATTTTGAATTTCTTCCCTGCGATTTCCTGTGCATTGCGTACAATAAAAGCCTTAGGTCTGCCTGTTTCTATAATAGTGCTTTGTGAAAATCCAGCATGAATTGCAAAAAAAACGATCAGGTAAAAAAAGTGTTTCATAATTTGCTAAGAAAAACAGCCGGCGGTTGCCGGCGATGATATGAATGATTAATTTTTTATAAGCTTAAATACTGATTTCTGACTGTTGATAACCGTTTCAAAAAAGTAAATTCCATTATCCAGCCTTGAAATATCAATTACAGCATCAGAGCTGATATTTTTAGTTTCCTCCATAACCAGTTTCCCGGAAGCATTATAAATTCGGAAACCACTGATGTAGTCGAACGTATTAAAATTAACCGTAATTAATCCATTGGACGGATTCGGATATAATGAAAAATCAGCAGCTGTCAGATTTTCTGTCCCCAGCTCACTCGCTACAATTTTAAACAGCCGGTCTGAAATATCGAAAAATGTTTCATTCTCGCTGCTGATCAAAACAACTGCTTTTGTCGTATTTACATTCGGAACCGTGATTTCTTCCGATCCGTCATTCGGAGTACTTTCAATCAATGTTGTAAATGTCAAACCGCCATCTACAGAAAGGGAAATTTTCACATTTTCACAAGAAACCGGCGCAACGTCTGTATTTGCAACATTCCAGGTTACAGTTGGCGTTGTAAGTCCCGTCCAGGTCACACTCGCCAGATTCGGATAAGTTACTACAAACGGACCTGCACTTTCTGTAGCAGAGAGCGTCACATCCTGATATTCCGTGCAACCTCCGTTTTCTGAATTGTCTCTTACCGTAACACGGAATTTATATGTCCTTGTTTTCGTGGATAAACGCTCCCAGGTATAAGAGCTGGACAGCTGATTGGAGAGCGAAGGGAAATACCGGACCGGAGAACTAACCGGGCTGTAAGAACGAAAGCTGGGCCCTTTTGTGGCTGTTGCCTGTGGAGCCTGTTGCGTAATTTCCTTGTCCATTTGTTCCCAGCAGTAAGTCAGTGCATCTCCGTCTGCATCCGTTGCCGTTGCTTTAAGCATAAAAGGAGTCCCTGCAGGAATAGTAACAGTGCCTGTTGTTCCCGAAATAGCCGGAGCAACATTATTTAAAGGGCTTTTTACCGCACAGGTATGAGAAGAAGCACTGACCTCTTTTCCTATCTCCTGAAGAGAAATTGCATGAAAATAACCATCGGAATTCGACTGTACATTTGGCGAGCAGATCCCTGCATACGACATAATAGTAGAGCCGCTTCCCGGCTCCATTGCCGTAGGGCTATTTCTATTCCCGTCACAAGAATTATTAAAAGTATGATTGGCTCCGAACTGATGTCCCATTTCATGAGCCACGTAATCAATATCAAAGGCATCACCTACAGGAGCTCCGCTTCCTGTAACACCTCCTGCCTTCATGAAGTTGTTACAGACACAACCTAAATTCGCCAATCCTCCGGAGTTGGTCCCGAAAACATGCCCGATATCATAATTAGCAGTGCCTATCACATTGTTGATATTGGTTGGATTTTCATCTATCATTTCATCCGGATCACCATTGGAATAAGGGTCTGTAGAAGCATTCGTGTAAATAATCTGATCATTATTCGCGATCATGGTCATCGTTATGGCCAGATCCCGTTCGTAGATCCCGTTTACACGATTCATGGTTGTTACCTGCGCTGCCAGCGCCTTGACAACTGTTCCTCCCTGAAAAGCAGTATATTCACCTGTCGCAGCAATTGCTACTCTATACGTTCTTAATTCACAGGATTGGACCGCTTTTGACTGAAAAATATCTTCCGACGCTAAATTACTTTCTCCTTTCTGATTACAGGAAAAGCTTTTCTCCGTAATCAATTCGCTTTTTTTGTATAGAATATAGTTATTTTGCAGTGATTGAGTAAACACGGAAGGATCTATAAAAATTGTCTCTTGCCCCGGCTGTAAAATCATAGCTCTGAAATAGTCCGGACCGATATCCACTTTCGCTTTCCGCTTCGATCCGTCCACAGCATACCCGTCGTAAGCACGGATTTCCGTGTATTTATCCATCAGCTCTCTGCTCATGGTCGTATTGATAGCTAATCTGAAATCAACAAATTCTTTATCTCCGACAGGAAGGGAAATTATAAATTCTCCGTCCGGATTGCTTTTAACCAGATTTTTAAATGCTGTAATATCAAAATAAAAGAAATTATTTGAAGTGGTTTTTATCTGGTAGCCCTTTTCAGCAACTGCAGAAGGGAAAGATGCTTTCCACAGGTTAATCTGTGAAAATCCTGTATTTCCAATAAAAAACAAGGAAATAAGGAAGATAAATTTTCTCATATTGTGTATAATTTCCGGAAAAGTACAAAAAAATTAAATTTATCACCGGCTTTTTCTAAGTCCGTAATAAAAAACACAATATCCCTGAAAACAATAAATTAAACTGTATATAAACCTGTATTTCGCAGCTTTTCAGATTGAGAACTTTTTAACGCTGAAATTCCTTTTGTAATACATCAAACAACCTGGAGACAGGTAATCCCATTACATTGAAATAAGAACCTTCAATGGAAGAAATTCCCGTATAGCCTATCCATTCCTGGATTCCATAAGAGCCTGCTTTATCAAATGGTTTATATTTATCAACATAATAGCAGATCTGCTCTTCTGTCAGCTGTTTGAAGAATACCCTGGTTGTATCTGAAAAAGAAATTGTTTTTTTGCTTGTGGTCAGACATACTCCTGTAATAACTTCATGTTGCTTTCCGGATAATTTATGCAGCATTTCTACGGCGTGCTCACGGTCTTTCGGTTTCCCCAGAATTTCATTTTCGCAAATGACCAGCGTATCCGAAGTAATGACCAGCTCCTCTTTGTCCATAAACGGAAGATGAGCTTTTCCCTTTTCTATTGCTAAAAATTCGGGAACCTCACGAGAAGGCATCGCCAAAGAAAAAGTTTCTTCTGTTTCAATTACTCTTATCTCAAACGAAATATCAAGCCCTTTCAGGAGCTCCTGTCTCCTCGGAGATTTGGATCCTAAAATAATTTTATATGGTAATGACAACATTTTTATTTTCCGGAACCGGCTGAGTTATATCTTGTTTTAATCTGAGAGTTTTCCAAATCTCTGTCTAACAGATACATTCCTCCTTTATCTTTACCTATCAATTTAATTTTGTCCAGGATTGTACGTGCCTGTGCCTCTTCTTCCAATTGCTCGGAAACATACCACTGGATAAAGTTATGAGTTGTATAATCCTTTTCTTCCAGGCAGATATCCACCAAATTATTAATGCTTTCAGTTACACCAATTTCGTGTTCCAAAAGTGTTTCAAATACATTTTCCAGGCTTTCATGCTCGCTTGCCGGCTTATCTATAGAAGGAATTAACGCCTTGCCTCCGCGCTCGTTAATAAAGTGGATCAGCTTCAGCATGTGCACTCTTTCTTCATCCGACTGATTATAAAAAAAGATAGCCGAACCGTTCAGCCCGTTTGTTTCAGCCCATGAAGCCATCGCCAGATATAATTGAGAAGAAGCACATTCTTTTTGTACCTGATCATTTAACGCTTTTTCTACTCTTGCATTCATAATCCTATTTTTTTACAAAGTTAATACTAATAAGCCCACTGATGGTTAATTTTTGTTGTATTTTAGCAAAAGGTAATTACCTCTAAACGAAACTTCCAAACAGAATTAAATCAATGTCCAGAAAGAAAGATAAGAAAAAATCCCCGAAAGGAAAAAATAAAGGAAACCTGACCCACATCATTAAACGTTTATTTGACAAAAACCCGACAGCAATCCTAAGTCACAAGCAGATTTGCGATGAACTCGCAATTAAAGATAAAGAATTGCGGAAATCAGTTTACCATATTCTTGAAAACCTCATCAACAGCGAATACCTGAGAGAAGTCGGCCATGGTATTTACAAAAGAAACCAGCATTCAAAAGTATATGAAGGTGAGCTGGAAATGACCAGTCGCGGTTCCGGTTATGTGATCGTAGATGAACTGGAAAGTGATATATTCATTCACCAGAAAAATATCAACAACGCGTTAAACGGAGATGTTGTCAGAGTATCACTAAATAACAGAAGCACTTCCAAAAAACCGGAAGGAGAAATTCTGGAAGTTTTAAAAAGAGAGCGTACTCAATTTGTAGGAACAATTCAGCTGCATGATAATTTTGCCTTTTTCGTTTCGGATAATCCACGCAACAAGGTGGATATCTACATTCCCAAAGAAAAAATAAACGGAGCTCAGGATGCCGACAAAGTACTTGTAAAAATAACCGCGTGGCCGAAAAATAAGGAAAAACCTTTCGGAGAAGTGGTAGAAGTCCTGAAATCCAACTCAGCGAATGACAATGAGGTTATCTCTATTCTTGTAAATCATGGAATTGAATTTAAGTTTCCAAAAGAAGTTATAGAAGAGGCCGAAAAAATAGGAATGGAGCTCGATCCGGAAGAAGTGAAAAAGCGACGTGACTTCAGAAATATACTTACGTTTACCATAGACCCGGTGGACGCAAAGGATTTCGATGATGCGCTTTCCTTAAGACAACTGGAAAACGGACATTATGAAGTAGGTGTCCATATTGCGGATGTTTCACATTATGTACGCCCCGGAACAGCCATGGACAAAGAAGCGCTGAAACGTTCCAACTCCGTTTACCTGGTTGACCGCGTTATCCCGATGCTTCCCGAACAATTATCCAATATGGCTTGCTCGCTGCGTCCGAATGAAGATAAATACAGCTTTTCCGCAGTTTTTGAAATCGACGAAAAAGGCAAGATATATCACGAATGGTTCGGCAAAACAGTTATTCATTCCGACAGAAGATTTGCCTATGAAGAAGCACAGGAAATCATTGAAGGAAAACCGGATCCGTTAGAAAAAGAAATTCTTTTCTTAGATAAAATCGCAAAAACTTACAGAGAAAAGCGAATTAAAAAAGGAGCTATCAGCTTTGAATCAGAAGAAATGCGCTTCGAGCTGGATAAGCAGGGAAATCCTGTGAAGACTTACGTTAAGATCTCAAAAGATGCCAATAAGCTAATCGAAGAATTCATGCTTCTGGCCAATAAGAAAGTCGCTGAATTCATCGGAAAACGTAAAAAGGGAGAAGATTTCATCCCTTTTATCTACAGAACACATGATAAGCCGAGCATGGAAAAAATAATGCTCTTCCGTACCTTCATTGATAAATTCGGTTACGACATTGATTTTACACATCCCGACCAGATTGCGATGGCTATGAATAAGCTCCTAGATGATATCCGCTACAAAAACGAAGCAGGCATTATACAGACCATGGCGATCCGATCTATGGCGAAAGCAGTTTATGAAACGAGAAATATCGGGCATTACGGTCTTTCTTTTGAATTCTATACTCATTTTACTTCCCCGATACGGCGTTATGCAGATCTTATTGTTCACCGGATTTTATTCAACGAACTACATAACATTTCCCATAAATACGGAAGTGAGCTGGACGATATGGCCAAACGCATTTCCCGCAATGAACGAAAAGCAGTAGAAGCAGAAAGAGACTCCAATAAGTACTTCCAGGTTTTATTAATGAAAGACAAAGTAGGTCAGACTTTTGACGGAATTGTTTCCGGCCTGGCGGAATTCGGAATGTTCGTGAAGCTGACAGAAAATCATTGCGAAGGAATGATTCCGCTGAGCGAAATTCCCGGAGATCGTTTTTATTTCGATGCTGATAACTACAGAATTATAGGAGCAAAAACGGAAGAAGAATACAATTTCGGAGACGCTGTAAAAGTTCGGGTGAAAGATGTCGATACTTTTAAAAAGCAGATTAACCTGGAAATTGTCTAATAATCAAAAAAAATCAAATTCTACTTCTTGTCTAAAGAAGATTAATCTTATTCGTCAGCTCTTCTTTATAAGAAGCTCCGATAGGTAAAGTACGCTTATCATCTTCCAGGGTAAGATTAGGAAATTCTATAGAAGATATTTTATCTACACGAACGATGTATGAACGGTGAACGCGGATAAAATTAAAACGTTCCAGCTTGGATTCTATCTCCTTCATTGTTGAATGAATTGTATAACGCTTATCAATGGTATTGATAGAAACATAGTCTTTCAGCGCTTCAACAAAATAGATATCTTTCGTATGAATTTTCACTATTTTATTTGAAACTTTTACGAAAATAAAATCATCGGCAAAAGCAGCTGAATAAGGCCGTTCAGGTGATTCCAGAAGAATTCCCTTTTCAATATCCTTTTTGTGCTTGTACAAAGCCATCTGAATGGTTGAATTCAGATCATCCTCTTTCACCGGCTTGATAAGATAACCATACGGTTCCGCCTTTTTTGCTTTTTCGAACGTAGGCTGGTCAGAGAAAGCGGAAAGAAAAATAACAGGTATGGAATAAAGTTCTTTAATAATCAAGGCAAGCTCTATTCCCGAAATTTTTCCCTTTATCCGGATGTCCATTAAAATCAGATCCGGTGTTTTTTTCGTCAGAAAATCCAGTACATCATCTGCAGAAGATAATGTACCAATGACATCGTAATTAAAATTTTTTAAAGTCAACTCTACATCCTTCGCAATTATCAACTCATCCTCAACGATTAATATTTTTCCTCCCATAATTTACAAATGTTGCATTAGCTGTAATTAGACTTTTTGGATAAATCGAAGGTAGATATTTTTTTTAAATGGAGCAAACCTGGATTTTTCAAGGTAAAGAATAAAAGAAAAATAAATTAAATTTTTAAAAATCTTTTTATTCTTATTATTTAAGGTTGTGAATAGGTGGATTAAAAATTTACAAAAAATTTGCTTTTATTAATTTTCAGTCAAATCCTTCTGTTTACTAACATATAAATTGTACACTAATTATTGATAATCAGTATATTTATATGTTATTAACAAATATTTCCTTTCTGTCAATGTTTATAAAAAGAACAAAGAGAACATTCTGATCTTGTTTAAATCACATCTGATATCTTTCCTCAAATAATGAAAAGTTTTGGTTGTGATTTTAAATTATTATTACATATAGATTAATTTTCTTCTTAAGCAAGAAATACTTTTTACTTCTTATTAGTATTTATTAAAAATACCGTGTTTGAAACTGTAAAAAATAAAATACTAATTTATAATTAGTTAGGTAATATGTTAAACTTATACTGTTAATACTTTGTTCAAATTATTTAAACACGTTAATTTTGAACAAAAAAAGTTATGAATTCATCAAAAGTAATTCCGATAGGTTGTGATCATGCAGGTTTTGAACTGAAACAATCAATTATAAAATACTTACAGTCAAAAGGATATGAAGTTATTGACAAAGGTTGTTATTCAGAAGAGAGTATAGATTATGCTGATTTCGCACATCCTGTGGCCTTATATGTAGAAGAACATCCGGGTGTCAAAGGAATTCTTTTATGTGGCAGTGGAAATGGAATTAACATGACTGCTAACAAGCATCAGGGAATCAGAGGCGCTTTGTGCTGGAAAACGGAAATAGCGAAATTAGCCCGTGAACATAACGATGCCAACATATTGACATTACCTGCACGATTTATTACGGAGCAGGAAGCTTTTGACATGATCGATGTATTTTTCAATACGGAATTTGAGGGAGGAAGACACCAACGAAGAATAGAAAAAATTCCTTGTTGTTGATAACTCTCCGTTAAGTTGTAAGTCCCTCTCTACGAGGGATTTTTTATTTTAGCAATTCCCTTATCTTTCCTTCAAGTTCTTCTTTAAAGCGATCATAAAGAATTCCTGTTGCCGGACCATTAAAGCCGGCATAAATCTCCTGTATTTTTCCATTCTTATCAATTAAGAAAGAAGTCGGATAACTTCCGAAATTGTCAATCATAGGAAATTTTTTCATGACATTTTCTTTACCTGCTTTTCCTCCTATCATGAACTGTAAGGTAATATTCTTTCTGGCTTTGAAGCCCTGTACACGCTTTTGCTGTTCCGTTTCGTTATCCGTAGTTTCGAAAGAAACACAAATGATTTCTATGTCCGGGAATTTTTTCTGCAGTTCATTGAAATAATTTACTTCATCTACACAATTGGGACACCATGTACCAAAGATACTAACGATCGTTACTTTATCTTCCGTCAGCTTTTTGAAATTCTGAAGCTTTCCGTATTCATCTTTTAAGTCCAGCTGAAAGGATTTATTATTTATCACCTTTGTAAGTGTCTTTCCGTCCGGCAGCTGAAAATCAGCGTCTTTAACAGCTTCAATTGTAATATTGTTTGTTTTTACTCCACTGATTCTTCCTTTTAAAGTGTCATTTTCTATTTTTCCTTTTAAGTAAAAAAGAGAATTACCGCTGAAAGAGCTTAAAAAGAAATTTTCACCGTGAACAGATCCTTCCAGATAACGGTAATCACCGCTTTTTGTTCTTATGGTCGCATATAAGCTTTGTTGTTTTTGCTTAAAGATAATAATCGCATCATTTTCACCTGTTTCACGTTTAATAACAGCTTTCCAGCTGCCATTTACATTAGCTGAGCGATTGCTCCCGAAAGGATCTGAATGAACAGCTGCTTTTAGAAGTCTTTTCTTCACAGGATCACTTTCGTAATTCACCCAATAACCCGTCAGTTGATTATTATTTTCCTTTACGAATACAATTTCTGCATTATAATCTACGAATTTATAATACGTTGAATCATCGGAAATTTTTGAAGGCTTCAGCTGTATTGTTTCTTCCGCGTTTTTAATATTAAGATATCTTTCACCGTTTTTTTCTTCGAAAGAAATACGGGCAGGAATCCACTCTTCTATATCATTTTGAATGTATAGATCCCAGTTTTCTTTTTGTTGCGCCATTGAAATGAAAGGAATAAAGATTGAACACAGAAGCACCTTTTTCATAAAATGATTTGTTTTATAAATACAATAATGCAACTTTTTTACCAAATTTAGAGTCTATTGTTTTGGTTATGGATGATAAAACCTTAATTGCCGGGTGTGTTAAGGGAGATGCCAAAGCTCAAAAAGCGTTGTTTGATAAATATGCTTCAAAAATGTTGGTGGTCTGTTTACGCTATTTCCCCAATAAAATGGAGGCGGAAGATATTTTACAGGACGGATTTGTGAAAATTTTCCACAAAATAGTGGACTTTAAAGAAGACGGATCGTTTGAAGGCTGGATAAGGCGAATATTTGTCAATACAGCCTTAGATGAGCTTCGGAAAAGAAAATCCATTTTTGAAGAGAAGGATGTGAGTGAATTTTCTTATAAGATCACTAATAATCAAAGTACAGACGGTGATCTGAGAGCAGACGATTTATTGAAAATGGTTCAGGCGCTTCCGGATGGTTACCGGATTGTCTTTAACATGTTTGCGATAGAAGGATATTCACATAAGGAAATAGCTGAGATTCTCAATATTTCCGAAAACACTTCCAAATCACAATTTTTCAGAGCGAAAGCACTTTTAAGAACACAATTAGAAAAAATTGATTTTGAGAGATAAAGATTACATAGAAGAACTTTTTTCCAGGTCACTTGAAGGACACGAGGCAAGTGTGCGTCCGGAGATCTGGTCTGCCATTCAGTCAAAGATGGCAGTTGCTTCTGTTGCGTCCGCTACTGCGGCAACGGCTTCTAAATCCTTATTGATAAAAGGTATAATCGGTTTGGGTTCACTGGCAGTGATTGGTATCGGCTCTTATATTTACTTTGGTAATGACGATAGTTCAGCTTCCGGCCAGCAGGTTCATGAAAATGAAAAACAGATAATTTCTTCTGAAGATCCTGCCGTTAAGAATGAAAATGCAGTAAAATCCGATAATAAATCTTCTGAGGAACTGATAAAAGAAGATCTTCATCTTACTTATTTTCCTCCGATTGTTACTGAAGATCTTTCAAATAGCAATACTACAGCTCACACTTCTACTTTAGAAAACAAAGTTGAAAATACTGAAGCACCTGCGCAGTCGGGTGTTTCGGTTTCCAACGAAGAAGTAAAAAAAGAAACGGGTACTTTGAAAGAAGAAATAAAGCAACCTGTTTCTGTAACACCTGCAGAAACAACTAATGCTGCAAATACAGGCGTGGCCGGAAAATCAAAACAAGGTTACGTGAAACCCTGGAATGTTGCCAATGTGTTTACACCGAACAATGATGGAATAAATGACTTTTTCTTCCTGGAAACGGGAGGAGAGCTGAAAGAATTTTCCATTACGATTTTAGATAAAGACAATAAAGTGGTTTACCGATCGGAAGACACCAGATTCAAATGGGATGGTACAAATTACCTGACCGGAGAGAAGGTTCCTGATGGTAATTACTCTTACATTATATATGCTGTTGATCTGAATGGTGAGCTAATCAAGCAGTTTAATCTACTATACATCACCAAATAGAAAGCAAAGCCGTTGTCACCAGCAACGGCTTTTTTGTTTTGTTGTACCGTCCTGAAGTAAGCTGATACAATTTATTTTAAAAACATCTGGAAACAAAAAACCGCTACTGAAAAGTAACGGTTTTGGAGGTCTCGAGCGGATTCGAACCGCTGTAATCGGTTTTGCAGACCGGTGCCTAAGCCTCTCGGCCACGAGACCATTGTGGTGCAAAAATAGCAATAATAATGAATTATATCAACAGATCAGATAAAACTTTCTTCGATTTCAATGGAAACGTATTTTACATCACCATTAATCGGAGGACATATTTTTTTAATTAAAACACTGACCTGATGAAGCTTGTTTACTTCTTTTTCCAACCGGTCAATGATTCTTTTCCCAACAGTTTCAATCAGTTTTGCAGGAACCGCCATTTCTTCTTCAACGATTTTATTAACCATCACATAATCAATTGTTTTGCTCAAATCATCTTCTATCGCGGCTTCTGTGAAATCAGTAACCATTCTGACATCCACTTCATAGTTGCCCCCGATTTTTGTTTCTTCGGGAAGGCAACCATGAAATGAATATGATTTTATTCCTATAACTTCTATAGTGTGCTTTGCCATTAATGTGCAGATTTCAAACCCGAATCAATTCGTTTCAGACATTCCTCTTTTCCTAAGAATTCGGAAATTTCAAACATATTTGGTCCTGCAGCAGCACCTGTAATAAGGTATCTGTATAATGGCAGCACCTGTCCGATCCCTAAGGATTTTTCAGTGATGAACTCCTTGAATTTAGCTTCTAAGTGCGCTGCTGTAAAATCCGTTTCGGTTTCCAAAACAGCTTTCCATTCCGTCATCAGCTGAGCCGAATCTTCTTTCCATTTTTTGCTGATGATGCTGAAATCATATTCTTCCGGAGTATGTAGCAGATAATTTCCTTCCACAGCGATATCTTTTACGAAAGTAGCTCTTTCCTTAACCAGGTGGCAAACCGTTTCTAATTTCTCTAACGGCAGATGTGAATTTGTTATATTTTTCAGTTCTTTCGCCAGCTCTTCATCAGAAGTATTCCGTAAATATTGTTGCTGGTACCATCTTGTTTTGTCAGCGTCGAATTTAGCGCCTGCCTTCCCCACTCTTTCAATAGTAAACGACTCTTCCAGCTCTTTCATGCTGAATAATTCCTGGTTAGTTCCGGGATTCCATCCTAAAAAAGCTAACATGTTGACAAATGCTTCCGGGAAATACCCTTCTTCACGATAGCCGGTATATTTTTCTCCTTCCGCAGTGTACCAGTCCAGCGGGAAAACAGGAAAACCTAAACGATCACCATCTCTTTTGGAAAGCTTTCCGTTTCCGTCAGGACGCAGCAATAACGGTAAATGAGCAAAGCTCGGTACATCCCATCCGAATGCCTCATACAGTAATACGTGCATTGGAGCAGAAGGAAGCCATTCCTCTCCACGGATTACGTGCGTAATTTTCATTAAATGGTCGTCAACGATATTTGCCAGGTGATAAGTAGGCATACCGTCTGATTTGAATAAAACCTTGTCATCCAAGTTATTTGTATTCACGGAAACCCATCCTCGGATCATATCTTCAAAACGGACATCCTGATTACGGGGCATTTTCATACGGATCACATACGGATCGCCGTTTTCTATTTTTCTTTTTACTTCATCTGCAGGCAATGTCAGTGAATTTTTCATGGACATACGCGTAACCGTATTATATTGCCAGTTCGGCATGCCCATCTGTTTGGCAGCTTCCCTTACCGCATCCAGCTCTTCCGCTGTATCAAAAGCGTAATATGCCTTGTCATTTTCTACCAGCTGCTCTGCATAAGGACGATACATCGGTTTACGCTCAGACTGAACGTAAGGGCCATATTCTCCGCCGATTCCCGGGCCTTCTTCCGGAAGGATTCCGCACCAGGTCAGAGCTTCCATGATATATTCCTGTGCTCCGGGAACAAAACGAGTCTGATCGGTATCTTCAATACGAATCAGAAAAGTTCCGTTATTTTTTTTCGCGAATAAATAATTGTATAATGCTGTTCTTACTCCACCCATGTGCAAAGGGCCTGTCGGTGACGGAGCGAATCGGACGCGTACCTTACTTTCTGACATTGTGTTAATATTTTGGGCAAATTTACGCTATCATCCATTCAAATACAATCCTTAACCTATTTTTTAGTATTGTTTTTGTTCATTTAACCTAACTTAGTAGGTTAAACTTTATTTCGTATATGAACGCTTACGAACATTTGTTAGATCACATTGATGCTTTTATCCGGAAATACTATAAAAACCGGATGATAAAAGGTGCTATTTTATTCGGCACTTTTTCGCTGATTTTGTTTTTGAGTGTCATCACACTGGAGTTTTTCGGGAGATTTTCTTCTTCCGTCCGTCTTTCTTTACTGCTGCTTTTTATTTTCGGAACAACAGGCTTGCTGCTTTACTATGTGCTAATTCCTTTTTCTAAAATTTTATCCTTTGGAAAGCGGATTTCACGAGAGCAGGCAGCGAAGATCATCGGGAACTTCTTTCCTGAGGTTTCCGACCGTTTGTCCAATACATTACAATTGGGAAAGGAAAGGGACAGGAACCATCCTAACTTTGAATTAATCAGCGCAAGTGTCAATCAGCGCTCAAAACAGCTTTCTGTGTTCAATTTTCCTTCAGTGATCGATTTGAAAGCAAATCTGAAATACGCGAAATACTTTGCCCTGCCGCTTTTATTATTTCTGGCGATTCTCGTTTTCAATCCTTCCTTTATAAAAGATTCTACAGAACGCGTCATCGCTTACGATAAAGAATTTGAAAAGCCCAAAGCATTTGAGTTTTTTCTCCTGAACAAAGAATTTATTATCAGCGAAGGAGAAGATTACCAGCTGGAAGTGGAATTAAAAGGAAAAGTCCTGCCAGAAAACGTATTTGTAAAATCTCCGCTTGGCTCCTATCAGATGCAGAAAACAGCTAAAAACAGATTCCTTTATACATTTAATAAAGTGACTAAATCGTTCAGCTTTCAGTTTGAAGCGAATAACGAGTTTTCTTCTGTCTTTGACATCAGGGTGATTCCGAATGCCGTGATGGGTAAATTCAACGCGAAGGTTATCTATCCCGGATACCTCGGAAAAGAGCCGGAATTAATCTCCAATGCGGCCGATCTGACGATTCCAGAAGGCTCCGTTGTGGAATGGGATGTATATTCCAAAAACACGAAGCAGCTGCGTTTTAAATTCAACGATACTACGTTTACGTTTGACCAATCCGGATTCAGATTCAAAAAGAAGTTCAGAGAATCCACACCGCTTTTTGTCACACTTAAAAATGAGCAGACGGATAAGTCAGATTCTTTAAACTATTTTGTAAACGTTATCAAAGATCTGCATCCTACGATTTCATTGGAAGAAAAAACAGATTCCATTTCTTCCGCCATTCGTTTTTTTGAAGGGAAAATCGCGGATGATTACGGTTTGACATCACTGACCTTTTTCTATGAAATCAAATCTAAAAATGGGAAGATCAGAAAAAAATCTCAGCCGGTTTTAAAACCTTCGGGAACGGCTTTCTCTTTTAACTACGCGTTTGATTTCAGAAGCGATTCCTTGAATGTGGAAGATGAAATAGATTATTACTTTGTTGTATATGACAACGACGGAGTGAACGGCTCAAAAGCGACCAGAAGCCAGATCTTTTCCTACAAGCTTCCTTCAAAAGAAGAGCTGATCGACCAGCGGAACGAATCCATTGATAACGCAAAGAAAGATATCCAGGAGCTGATGAAGGACGTTCAGCAGTTCAATAAAAATGTGGAACAGCTGAAAAAAGAGTCGCTGAATTCAAAATCCAATTCCTGGAATAACCTGAACAAAGTTCAGCAGCTGCAACAGCAGCAGGAATCTCTGCAGCAACAGTTACAGCAGCTGCAAAATTCCCTGAATGAAAGTATGGATGAGAAAAATTCCTTGTTGGAAATCAGTCCCGAATTGCAGGAAAAATATGATTTGCTTCAGGATCTTCTACAACAGGTGATGGACAAAGAAATGATGGATCTGCTGAAAGAAATGGAAGATTTGCTGAAGCAGAACAACAAAAATCAGTTTGACCAGAAGCTGAACCAGTTCGATCAGAAATCACAGGATCTGAACAAGCAGCTGGACCGTTCTTTAGAGCTGTTGAAAAAGACACAGGTGAATGAATTGATGAATGATCTTGAAAAGAGCCTGGAAGATCTGGCAAAGGAGCAGGATGAGCTGAGAGAGAAAACAGATAAGAACAGCTTATCTAAAGAAGATGCTTCAAAACAGCAAAAAGATATAGAAGACAAGTTCAACCAGCTGAAAGAAGATATGAAACGCCTGGAAGATCTGAATAAAGATCTCAAGCGTCCTTACGACCTGGATCAGTTTGATAAAGCGAAAGAAGAGATAAGTGATGAGCTGAAGCAAGCATCGGAAAACCTTCAAAAAGGTAAAAATCAAAAGGCTTCTTCTAATCAGAAATCCGCTTCTGATAAAATGAAAGAAATGTCTTCCTCGATGGATGCGATGCAGCAACAGGCCAATTCAAAGCAAAATGAAGAAGACATGCAGCTGCTGCGTGTTATTCTGAAAAACTTAGTTGCAGCGAGCTTGGAGCAGGAATCCATTATGAATGATGTCGCGAAGGTCAATCTGAATGATCCGTATTTTAATGTGCTGGCAAGAGACGAACGTAAATTGGCAGATAAATCAAAATCAATCATTGACTCGCTGATAGAGCTTTCTAAACGTCAGCCGCAAACGGCCTCTTTTATTGATAAGGAAGTAGCTTCGCTGACCAATGCGCAGAACCAGGCGATAAAAGCTTTTGGGGAAAGAAATAAGCGAAATGTGGGCGTTCAATCACAGTTTGTGATGACTTCATATAATAATCTTGCCCTGCTGCTGAATGAAAGCTTGCAGCAGATGCAGTCACAAATGAATCAGCAAAGCGGCTCGAAAGGCTCTTGTGACAATCCTTCTTCCGGTAAAAGCGGAAAACCTGGAAGTGCCGGTGAAGGAGAAGAAGGTGATTTTAAGGATCAGTTGAAAAAGCAGCTGGAAAAAATGAAGCAGGGACAGAATCCGGGAGGAAAGAACCCTGGAAAAACAGGTGAAGGAAATGATGGAATGCCGGGCGAGGGTGGAATGCCCTCTTCGGAAATTGTGAAGATGATCGCTCAGCAGAGGGCACTTCGCCAGCAGCTGGAAAAGATGCGGCAGGAGCTGAATAAGGATGGAAAAGGGACCGGAAACTCTTTGAATTCTCTGATTAATGAGCTGGAGAAGCAGGAAAAGGATTTATTGAACAAACGGATAGGAAGAGAACAGATTAACCGCCAGCAGGAAATTCTGACGCGCTTACTGGAGTCAGAGAAGGCGCTTCGTGAAAGAGGCCTTGATGATAAGCGGGAAAGTAAATCCGGAAAAACTTACAATTTAGGTAACCAAAATCGGATTGATGAGTATAATAGACAAAAACTACATCAATTGGAATTGTTCCGTACAATCGATCCGGTTTATTCAAAATACTACCTGGATAAGGCTTCGGAATATTTCAATCGACAATTATGATTGAACAATGGTTATTGAAAATTTGAATGTGTCTTCCAGTTTGAATAAAATTTCAGATGTTGAAACGCTGATTGAAAGAGTTTGCTCTTCTTTGTCTGTTAATGACGATATCTATGGCAATATTCTGATCTCTGTTACGGAAGCATTTAATAACGCTGTGATTCATGGAAACCGGAACAACGAAACCCTACCTGTTTTGATAGACGTAGAACAAGAAGATAATTCGGTTTTTTTCAGAATAACAGATTCAGGAAACGGCTTTGATTATAACAACCTTCCGGATCCTACTGCTCCTGAGAATATAGAGAATGAATGCGGAAGAGGAATCTTTCTTATTCGCAATCTGGCAGATGCCGTTGATTTTAATGAGCCAGGAAATTCCATTAAAATCGGGTTTACGCTGTAATGATTGATTTTAATTTCGAGAATATTGATCCGGTTGAATTAGATTTTGACCGGGTTTCTGATTGGGTTTCACAAATTGTTTCACGTGAAACAAAAGCGCCTGGTGATATTACTTATGTCTTTTGTGACGATGAATATATTCTGGAGGTTAACCGTCAATATTTAGACCACGATTATTACACAGATATTATCACCTTTGATTATTCTGAAGGAGACGTTGTTTCCGGAGATTTATTTATTTCTCTGGATACTGTTCGCTCCAATTCGGAGCTTTTTTCTACTCCTTTTCTTCAGGAATTACACAGAGTAATTATTCACGGAGTGCTTCATCTTTGCGGTTACAAAGACAAAACGGAAGAAGATGAGCGCCTGATGCGGGAAAAGGAAAATGAAGCTTTGCGTTTCATTAACATGGTTTAGGCATTGGTTTCTTAATTTTGTAATCAGTTTTTATATTGTTTCACGTGAAACATTCTTTCGATGTTAGATAAGTTTGATGTTATAGTTGTGGGTGGCGGACATGCGGGATGTGAAGCTGCAAATGCAGCCGCGAGGCTGGGTTCAAAAACTCTTTTGATTACAATGAACATGAATGTCATTGCTCAAATGAGCTGTAATCCAGCGATGGGTGGTGTTGCAAAAGGACAGATTGTTCGTGAAATTGATGCGCTTGGAGGTGGGTCGGGAATTGTTTCAGACTTATCCGCGATACAATTTCGGATGCTGAATCTTTCAAAAGGTCCTGCTATGTGGTCGCCGAGAACACAGAATGACCGGATGCGCTTTGCGGAAGAATGGCGTTTGTTGCTGGAGCGAAATCCGAATGTGGAATTCTGGCAGGATACAGTAACAGGACTGATCGTTGAGAACGGAAAAATTGCCGGAGTGAAAACGCAGCTGGGAATTGATATTTATGCGAGAGCTGTTGTTCTGACTAACGGAACGTTTCTGAACGGACTGATTCATATTGGGGAAAAGCAGTTCGGAGGTGGCCGGATTGGAGAGAAAAACGCAAAAGGAATAACAGAAGATTTGGTACAGCTCGGTTTTGAAGCCGGAAGAATGAAAACAGGAACTCCTCCCCGCGTGGACGGACGTTCTCTGGATTATTCCAAAATGGAAGTTCAGGACGGAGATGTTTTTCCCGGGAAATTCTCTTACGGAGACACACCGTATCTGAAACACCAGCACCCCTGCCACATTACTTATACGAATGAAACAACTCACGATATTTTAAGAAGCGGATTTGATCGCTCTCCGATGTTTAACGGGGCGATTCAATCCCGTGGTCCGAGATATTGTCCTTCCATTGAAGATAAGATCAACCGTTTTGCCGAAAGAGAAAGACACCAGCTTTTTGTAGAGCCCGAGGGGTGGAATACCGTCGAGATCTATATTAATGGATTCAGCACTTCTCTTCCGGAGGAAATTCAGCTGAAAGCGCTGAAATCTGTTCCCGGTTTTGAAAACGTAAAAATGTTCCGCCCGGGGTACGCGATCGAATACGATTATTTCCCTCCTACTCAGCTGAAGCATACGTTGGAAACAAAGCTGGTGGAGAATCTTTATTTCGCCGGACAGATTAACGGAACGACAGGATATGAAGAAGCGGCTTGCCAGGGATTAATGGCAGGAATTAATGCGGCACGTAAAGTCCGTGAAAAAGATCCTTTTATTCTGATGCGTTCTCAGGCTTATATCGGAGTATTAATTGACGATCTGATTACAAAAGGAACGAAAGAGCCGTATCGTATGTTTACTTCGAGAGCAGAATACCGGATTCTGTTGCGCCAGGATAACGCGGACTTGCGACTGACTCCTTTGGCTCACGCGATCGGGTTGGTGACAGACGAAGACTTGAAGCGTGTGGAAGATAAATTCCAGTCGGTGGAACAGTTCAAAGAAGCTTTGAAAGCAATCGGGATCAAGCCGGAAAAAGCAAACCCGGTTTTAGAGGAAAAGGACTCTTCTCCCCTTTCTCAGCAGGTAAAGGCTGCTTCTGTTATTACACGGCCAAATATTTACCTGGAGGATTTGTGTGCGATATCCGATGAAATTGCTCAGCTGAAAGAAACATTTGCTGCTGTTCATCCCGATGTTCCGATGCAGACGGAAATCCAGCTGAAATACGAAGGATATATTCACAGGGAAGAAGAAATGGCGAGTAAAATGAACCGCTTTGAAGATTTGAAAATCCCAGATGACATCGATTATGCTCAGCTGAAATCCATATCTTTGGAAGCAAGAGAAAAGCTGAATACAATACGGCCTGCAACTGTTGGACAGGCAACACGAATCAGCGGAATTTCGCCAAGTGATATTTCAGTATTATTAATTTATTTAGGAAAATAGTTTCACGTGAAACAATCTGTAACTTTATCTGCGTGCCCTGTTTGTGACAGTGCTGATATCACAAATTCCATGAACGTACGGGATCACATGATCACACAGGAATTTTTTACTATTCAAAAGTGTGGTGTATGTGGTTTTCATTTTACAAATCCCCGTCCTGCGGAAGATATTATCGGTGATTATTATAAAAGCGAAGAATACGTTTCTCATTCATCTTCGAACAAAGGAATCATCAACAAGCTGTACAATATTGTCCGTGGAATAACTTTGAAACAAAAAAGAGCTGTTCTGGAAAAGCTGACGGACGGAAGAAGCTTGCTTGATATTGGTTGCGGAACAGGACATTTTCTGAATGAATGCAAAACAAACGGTTGGTCTGTGTCAGGATTAGAACCGGATTCGGATGCCCGTTTATTTGCAAAAGAAAATTTTGGAATAGAAGCATTACCGCTTGAACAGCTATATGAGAAACAGAATGCTTCCTTTGACGTGATTACCATGTGGCATGTTCTGGAGCATGTGTACCATTTGAAAAAAGATGTCCGGCAAATTTCCGAACTGATAAAGCCCGGAGGGTTTTTGATTATTGCTGTTCCGAACAGAGAATCCTGGGATGCCCGGAATTATAAAGAGCTTTGGGCGGCGTATGATGTTCCCCGTCATTTATATCATTTCTCTGAGAAAAATGTGATTGAGCTGATGAAGCAGTTTGATCTGAAACATCAAAAAACACTTCCGATGAAGTTCGACAGCTTTTATGTTTCGATGCTTTCTGAAAAATACAGAAAAGGATCTTTGCTAAAAGCGATGCTCAACGGATTTCGCTCCAATTTGAAAGCAAAGTCCGGTTTTGGGTACAGCTCCCAGATTTATATCTTCAAAAAATAGATTTACATACTTTTGTCATGACAAAAACGCGATTTAAGGCTCTTAGACGCGTTTTTTTGTTTTCTGAAAGGGAAATACCTTGTCTGTGTGGAGATCGTTGAATATGTCGAGGCACTTTTCTGCGCTTTTCAGGTGATTTTTATGCGAATCTTTAAAATGGATATCAGGACATCCAGATTTTAAAACATTAAGACGACAAGATTTCTGATTGTCTTCTTTTGTCTCTTTTCTATAAATCTTGCCTCTATCCCCTACTTCACCGGTTCTACCCAGTCGCCGTATTTTTTGATAATATTGATCAGCGCTTCTACCGCTTTTTCTTCCGGGACATTTTTCTCTATGATTTCTTTTTCCTTATAAAGATGAATTTTTCCGGGGCCGGATCCGACATATCCATAATCCGCGTCTGCCATTTCTCCGGGACCATTTACGATACAGCCCATGATTCCTATTTTAACACCCTTCAGATGCGCTGTTTTTTCTCTTATCTTTTGAGTGGTTTCCTGCAAATCAAAAAGCGTTCTCCCGCAGGAAGGGCAAGATATATATTCTGTTTTTGAAATACGTGTCCGTGCGGCCTGGAGAATTCCGAACGACAGACTGGTTTTGATTTGTGCCGAAGCTGCTCCGTCGATCCATATTCCATCGCCAAATCCGTCTATGAAATGATTTCCTGCTTCGCTTGCAATATGCAGCTGAAAGCTTTCCACATCTTTTTGATTACTGTTAAAATGTAAAATAACAGGATTTCCTGTTTTAACACTATCCAGATATACTCTTGCATAGCGATAAATCTGTGTTTTATTGCTGAATGCCGTTCTCAGAACAATGATGGCGTTAGGGAAGCTTTTGATAATATCCAAATCACCTTCAATCGGATCTGCTTCCAGGAAAAAAGGTTGCTCCTTCCCTATTTCGCTCAGCTCTTCCGGCTTTAAATAAGGAATAAACTGAGAGGAATTCTGATAGTTTTCTTTCCAGTTCTCATAGTCCGTTACCACAGTTAATGTGCCCGGAATCGCAAAATCTAATTTATTTTTGCCGATATATAAATAATCAATAGACTGATCCTGTATGTTCCATTTGTCCAGCTGCACGCTATAATGATAGCCGTAGCTGAATAAATTTGCAGGAGTAATCGTGGTTTGTGCCGAAAGGTTTCCAACGACAACAGGAACATGCTTTCCGCCGGTTTTATCAATGGAAAATGAATGTCTTCGTTCGTATCCGAAAGGATTATAGCTGAGCTTTACAGGAAAATCGAAAACAAATTCGTTCTCGTGAAAATCGTATTTTTCAATCAGTTTTCGCGCAACCGGCATTTCAAATTCCGGATCTTCCGTCAGAGAAACACGGATCGTATCGCCTAGCCCGTCTTCCAGCAAAGCTCCGATTCCAACTGCAGACTTGATGCGCCCGTCCTCGCCGTCACCCGCTTCCGTTACTCCCAGGTGCAGCGGATAATTCATCCCTTCTTTCATCATTTCCGCTACCAGCAAGCGGTAAGCATACACCATGATCAGCGTATTAGAAGCCTTCATGGAAATGACAATGTCGTGAAAATCGTTCTTGCGGCAGATGCGCAAAAACTCCATGGCAGATTCCACCATTCCTTCCGGGGTATCTCCGTATCTGCTTAAAATCCGGTCACTTAACGATCCGTGATTCGTTCCGATCCGCATCGCTGTGCGGTGTTCTTTACAAATTTGTATCAGCGGAGTGAACTTCTCCTCTATCCGTTCAAGCTCTTTTGCGTACGTTTCATCCGTAAAATTAATTTCTTCAAACTTCTTTTTATCAGCATAGTTTCCCGGGTTGACGCGTACTTTTTCAATGAGCTTTGCCGCGATTTCCGCAGCGTTTGGCGTAAAATGAATGTCTGCTACCAGAGGAACTGTGTAACCTCTTTTGTCGAGCGCTTCACGAATATTTTTAAGATTTTCCGCCTCCTTTTTGCTCGGTGCTGTAAGACGCACCAGCTCGCAGCCTGCTTCTATCATCCGGATGGATTGTTCAACAGAACCTTCCGTATCCATTGTGTCGGTGGTTGTCATGGACTGAATCCGGACAGGATTTTTCCCGCCCATCTTCATGGTTCCAATGGTTACTTCTATCGTTTCAAACCGCTTGCGGTTAAAAGGATCGACACAATACTTTTGCGAAATTTCAGACATCAGCTTTACTTATGAGAAACAAATTTACAACTAAAAGCAGGCAATTATTCCTCCTTATTCTACAATTTTCCTAATATTAACGTTGAAAACTTATTTGTGATGATTGATTTTAACGACGTTCGTGATTTTTGCCTGTCTTTGCCGCATGTAACTGAAGATTTTCCGTTTGATGCCGCTACGCTGGCTTTTCGTGTCGGCGGAAAGATTTTCAGCCTTGCTGATGTGGATGAAGCATCTTCTATGAATTTAAAATGCGATCCTGAAAGAGCAGTTGATCTCCGGGAACGGCATCATTTTATTTTGCCGGGTTATCACATGAACAAAAAGCACTGGAATACAGTCATTTTTGATCCGGAATTATCCATGGATTTCCTGAAAGAATTAATCGTTCATTCTTATGAGTTGATTTTAAGCAGCCTGACAAAAAAACAAAGAGAAGAGCTTCTGAAAAATTAAAAATGTTCCTGGAAAGGTGTGAATGCCCATGAAAAACGGGTAATGAGATTCTTGTAATTGAAGGATCTGAATGAATTAGCTACTTTTGTCATCATGAAAAATACAGCTGTAAACTATTTTTTATTACCCATTCTGTTGATTTTGAGCATAAATGCTTTTGCTCAAAAAAAGAAATATTATCCTCCGGTTCCCATAGATACCGTTTTACAGAAAGGAAAGGAAGTATTCCTTTCAGGTTCTGCTGCTTCTGACAAGAAAGGTAAAAATATTATTTTGATTGTTGCTGACGATTTAGGAAAATACGATTTGTCCGTTTACGGAAACCCGTACATTAAAACACCTCATATTGACCAGCTGGCAAATGAAGGTGTTCTGTTCAACAGCGGCTATGCCACAGCGGCGGTTTGCAGCCCATCCAGAGCCGGATTCATGACCGGCCGTTATCAGCAGCGGTTTGGCTATCATTTACAGCCTCATCCGAGATACCCGAAAAATAAGCTGGAGCTGTGGGCCTTTAAAAACCTGATTAATACCAGCTATCTGAACCCGGAAAGTTACGGGCTTTATCCGGACAAAAACGAAAAAAACATGGGGTTGCCCGGCTCTGAAATTACTGTTTCGGAGATGCTAAAGCACAATGGCTATCGTACCGCCTGGATCGGAAAATGGCACTTAGGCTACAATGAGCCGCTTATACCGAAAAATTTTGGCTTCGATTACCGTTATGGCTGCTATGAAGCCTATACACTTTTTGCGGATCCGAAGGACAAAACAATCGTTAACGCACCCATAAAAGAATTTACAGATAAGGTCATCTGGAAAGGAGGAAGAAAAGGAGCGTGCGCCATACGTGAAAATGAAGTGGAAATTGATGAAAAAGAATACATTACCTATGCGTTTTTCAACCGGGCGAAACAATTTATTTCCGCTTCTTCCGGCCAGCCGTTTTTTGTTTACCTGCCCATCACTGCCCCGCATACACCATATCAGGCTCCGAAAGACATTTATGACCGGCTGAGCCATATTCCCGAACACAACAAACGGGTATATTACGCGATGGTCGTCGCGCTGGATAACGCCATCGGCGACCTGGTAAGCTACCTGAAGGAAACAGGAGAATATGACAACACGCTGATAATCTTTACAAGCGACAACGGTGCTGCGCTGTACAGTAAAACTGTGGATAATAAACCGCTGAACGGTGGAAAAATGACGCTGTTCGAAGGAGGAGTTAATGTTCCGTTCATTATGCACTGCAAATCCCTGTTTCCGGAACCATTAAAAATCAATGCTCCGGTGAGTCTGCTTGATATTTTTCCGACGATTGCGGAGGCAGCAGGAGCAAATGTGCCCGGCGACCGGGAATATGACGGAATTTCACTTTTGAAATATAATTCTGATGAACTCCTTTCAAAAGAAAGGGACAAATTCTATTGGTATTCGGATTATAATTCAGCGATTCGTATTGGCAATTACAAATTGATTGTTAATGATTTAGACAACACGGTTGATTTGTATAATCTCAAAGATGATCCGTATGAAAGAAACAATTTGTCTGCTGACCAGGAGGAAATCGAAAAGCTGAAATTCGTGCTGGAACGTTGGAAAGCAATGATGCCCAAACTATACTGGCCGCGGATTATGAATTACGAAGTTGAAATCAACGGGAAAAAATACCGATGGGCGGTTTAAAATTCGTTGCTTTGAGCCTGGCACTGCTGCCGTTCTATTTGTTTCCGCAAAGGACAGCAGTTCCTGCATTGGCGGGAAATTCTTTAGTTTGGGTAAAAGGCGGAAAAATTACCATCGGGAATAAGGAACAACCCGATGCGCAACCGTTGTTCCGGATGAAGGTTACGGGATTTTGGATGCAGCAGCAGGAAGTCACGAACAGGCAATTTTCGGAATTTGTAGCTCAGACAGGATATGTCACACTTGCAGAAAGAAAAGGCGGCTCCTATGTTTTTAATTCCTCTTTAGTGACAGATTCCTTTACCCTGGCTGAAGCTCCGTGGTGGGGATTTGAGCCGGGAGTGGGCTGGAATCATCCCGAAGGTGCCGGCTCATCCGTTTTAGGCAAAGAAAATTACCCTGTTGTTCATATTGCTTATGAAGATGCCTGCGCTTATTGTGAATGGCTGGGCATGAGCCTTCCGACGGAAGTTGAATGGGAATATGCGGCAAAAAAGAATGGCGATGTGGCTGTTAAAAACATCTGGCAGGGAGTTTTTCCCGAAAGTAATCTGGCAACGGACGGTTTTGAAGGAACTGCTCCCGCAGGAAGCTTTAAGCCCGGAAGACTTGGATTATATGACATGCAGGGAAACGTATGGGAATGGTGCCTGGATCCTTACCATCAGAATGCATATTATTTTGCCGGAAAATGGAGAGCTGTTTCTTATAAGCCCCTTGTTCCCGCTTATTATGATGAGCTTTTCCCGTTCGAAGAAACAAGAGTGATCCGGGGCGGATCATTTTTATGTGCTGAAAATTATTGCAAAGGATACGAACCCGGCAGAAGAATGCGTTCTTCCGTAAATATGACATTTTCACATATCGGGTTTCGGTGTGTAAAAAGGATGTAAAATTATATCTGCGCAAATTCCGTTTTGTTTACTTTTAACAGGCGAAAACTGAAAACATGAGCATCAGAATTGATAAATACGTCTGGAGTGTGCGGTTGGCGAAAACACGTTCGCAGGCGACGGAACAGATTCAGAAAGGAAAAATAAAGCTGAACGGCTCACAGGTAAAGCCGTCACGGGACGTTAAGACCGGAGATGTGATACAGGTGATAAAGAATACCGCTGTTTTTGAATATAAAATCAAAGACCTTCTGGACAGGCGTATCGGGGCGAAGCTCGTTGCCGATTACCTGATTGATGTGACGAAACCGGAAGAAATAGAACGTTTTAAAACCTATATCGCGGCACAATCTACTTACCGGAACTACGGAACAGGCCGTCCGAATAAGCACGACCGGAAAAATCTTGACGATTTTTTAATGTGGGAGAATGAGCCCGAAGACGAAGAAGATTTGTAATTTAGCAGACAGTAAAAATCAAAATAAAACCCTTAAGATGAGTAGTTTTAATTTAAGCGAGATTTTAAAAGAATTGAATATTCCTTCACTTTCCTCAGGAGTAAGCACTGGTAATGAATGGATAGCAACATCCGGAAGCGTTATCGAGTCGTATTCTCCGGCAGACGGAAAGCTGATTGCATCTGTTACAGGAGCAACAGCAGAAGATTACGAAAAAGCAATAAAAAAAGCAGAAGAAGCTTTCAGAATATGGAGAACCGTTCCTGCTCCGAAAAGAGGGGAAATCGTTCGTCAGTTTGGGGATTTGCTGCGCAAGCACAAAGATGCGTTAGGAAAGCTGGTTTCCTATGAAATGGGTAAATCCCTGCAGGAAGGATGGGGAGAAGTGCAGGAAATGATTGATATCTGTGATTTTGCCGTGGGACTTTCCCGTCAGCTGTACGGATTGACAATGCACTCGGAGCGTCCCGGACACAGAATGTACGAGCAATATCATCCGATTGGTATCGTAGGAATCATTTCCGCGTTCAACTTCCCGGTTGCCGTTTGGTCATGGAATACCGCTTTGGCCTGGGTTTGCGGTGACGTTTGTGTGTGGAAGCCTTCAGAGAAGACTCCGATTACAGCGGTTGCCTGCCAGCGAATCATAGCAGAAGTTTTAAAAGACAACAATTTACCGGAAGGAATCTCCGGTTTGGTGATTGGTGATGCCGAGATCGGGAAATTAATGGCCAGTGACAAGCGCGTTCCGTTGGTTTCCGCGACCGGCTCTACACGAATGGGAATTTCCGTGGCAGAAGCAGTGGCGAAACGCTTGGGTAAATCCTTGTTGGAATTAGGAGGAAACAACGCAATCATCATTACACCATCAGCAGATCTTAAAATGGTAGTTCCGGGAGCTGTATTCGGTGCGGTTGGAACTTGCGGTCAACGCTGTACGTCTACCCGACGCCTGATCATCCACGAATCCATTTTTGACAAAGTAAAAGAATCCATCGCGAAAGCTTACGGACAGCTGAAAATCGGAAATCCGTTAGATATAAACAACCACGTTGGCCCGCTGATGGACAAAGCGGCAGTGGAAACCTATTTAAAAGCACTGGACAAAGCGAAAGCAGAGGGAGCAATTCCGGTGGTGGAAGGAGGAACGCTGGAAGGTGCCGGCTACGAATCCGGATGCTATGTGAAACCGGCGATTTTTGAAGCGAAAAATGATTATAAAATCGTTCAGACAGAAACGTTTGCCCCGATTTTATACCTGATTAAATATTCAGGAGAAGTAGAAAACGCAATTGAAATTCAGAACAATGTTCCGCAGGGATTGTCTTCCGCAATTATGACGAATAACCTGAAAGAAGCGGAGAAATTCCTTTCCTATGCCGGTTCGGATTGCGGTATTGCAAACGTAAATATCGGAACGTCCGGAGCAGAGATCGGAGGAGCTTTCGGAGGAGAAAAAGAAACCGGTGGCGGCCGTGAATCCGGCTCTGACGCATGGAAAGTGTACATGAGAAGACAAACCAATACGATCAATTACTCTGACAGCCTTCCGCTGGCTCAGGGAATCAAATTTGATTTGTAAATCGAAGAATAAATTATAATGCAAGAAGGCCGGATTATTCCGGCCTTTTTTATTTCACAATCCCTTTTAATTCCTTTCCTGCTGCTTCCGTGCAGTAATGCCTGATCCAGCGCTTAAAATAACCAAGATGGTTTTCAAAAACCGCTGCCTTTTCTGTTATTCCATACCTGTGCGCATGGGTGATCCAGTTATCTCCCATAAGCCGGATTGTTTCTGCCCAGGCGTTCAGCTCTTTCGGTTTCAAAGCTACAAAAACTCCGGATTGCACACCCAAAAGATAGGCCTTCTTATACGCTTCATCCCGGAATTTCGAAAGTGATATAAAATGAGCTCTCAGAGAAGGAACCTCCCGGAAAACCTGTTCCATATCAGTAATTATGAAACGGTAGGCGTAGAGCTGTTCCATCCCGGATACATAATGCCGGAAAAACTCCTGAATGCCAAAAGGGCGGATCTGCTTTTCATTTTCTTCTCCCTGCTGAAACAACTCAAAATAAAGGAACTCGATCAGCTCCTCTTTCTTTCTGAAATGATAGTTCAGATTGCCCTGGGAAATTCCCAGCTCCAGCGCGATCTGTCTCAGCGTTACATTTGCGAGGCCGTTTGCATTGAACAATTCCAGTGCTTTATCGAGAATTTTTCGTTTTGTCGGATGAACTTTAGTAAACACAACCTAATTTTTTAGTATATTTGACCTAAAAATAATAAAAAATGAGCAGAATCCAATATTTTGAAATAGAAGACCTGAATTGGTTTCCTTCTTTTCTGAGAGATCCGATGACCGATTTTCTTCAGTTTGTATCTAACAAAATGAATGTTTATCAATCGGTTATTCCTGTAATGGATGAGGTTTTGAAAAAAAATAAAGAGAAGCATATTATAGACCTTGCTTCCGGTGGCGGAGGCGGATTAATCCGTGTAGTAGAAGAGCTGCAAAAAACGAACCCGGAACTGAAAATAACATTGACTGACTTTTTCCCTAATATAGAAGCCTTTAAAAGAACAAAAGATCAAAATTCCCGTTTTGAATACCGGGAAACACCGGTCGATGCCCGCGCTGTTCCGGAGGAATTAAAAGGATTCCGTACGATGTTCTTGTCTTTTCATCATTTTGCCCCGAAAGATGCAATAGCTATTCTTGCGGATGCTGTCAGTAAGAAGCAGCCGGTAGGGATCTTTGAAGTGCAGGACAGAAGCTTTGCAAGTATTTTTGCCATGCTGCTCTCACCCTTGTCATTTTTGTTTACAGCTCCGTTCATTAAGCCGTTCCGCTGGAGCAGGATTATTTTTACTTACCTGATCCCGGTTCTTCCGCTGCTGGTATTACATGACGGAATTGTTTCTGCATTGAGAACTTATCATCCCGAAGAGCTGGACAAGCTTATTGCTGCTGTTCCCGGCAACGATAGATTTGACTGGAAAACAGAACGGGTAAAAGCGAAATCCGGAATTGTAATTTATTTGACGGGAACGCCAAAAACGCAGGATAAATAACCTGATTTTGAGCTAAAATCTTTATTTTTCTGAAAAAAAGAAAAATGAAAGCACTGTTATTATCAGTTTTTATTTGCCTTTCAGTAAAGGCGGAAAGAAATGTATATATCTGTGTCAGTCCTTCCGCAAAAAAATACCATTACAACAGATCGTGCAGAGGATTAAAGAATTGTACACATACTATAAAAGAAGTTTCGCTGAAAGAAGCGAAGGACTTGAATTATTCAATTTGCGGTTACGAAGATTAAATGCTAAAATTCCTTTGAATAAAAAAGAGAGCTCTTTTGAACTCTCTTTGTACATCGGGACGGAAACTTATCGGACTTTTTAGGGGATATGAAAATATTCTTGGCGCTTAACTAAGATTCTTTATCATTGCAAACAATATTCTTGATAGTTCATCTGCTCGTTTTAAGAATGAATCAAATATATGCTTATCAATGTTTCCGCTATCGTGGAGGATATCTAGAATTGCCACGCATTCAAAAACAGAACCTCTTGATACAATGAAGAAGTTACGTCTATCCGGTTTTGAAAATCTTCCTGAACCTTCAGCAATATTAAGAGCAATGCTAAACGAAGCTCGAGATAATTGATCTTTTACCGTTTTATCTGGTTTAATGGAATGGATTAGTTGTTTTGATTCTAAGTGGAATGCTTTTGCTTTCTTATAGACTTCGAGATTCTGAAATTCAAACATAGTAGTGAAATGTAGTTGTTACTTAAATATACGAATTCTTTTTAAGAACTCCAAACCAACTCTCATTCTCGTTTTGTTTCTCGCTCTGAAAAATAACGGCTGTTTCACTCAAGATTTCAGGACGGGAATGAGAACGAAAATGAAGACAAAAAATAACGGCTGCAAAGTAAAACTTCCACAGCCGTTATTTTTTTGGTACCCGAGGCCGGAATCGAACCGGCACTCCCGAAAGAACAGGATTTTGAATCCAGCGCGTCTACCAGTTCCGCCACTCGGGCATTAATTCGGACTGCGAAGATAAAACATTTTTTAATATTTAGAAAACAGAAAAACATTTTTTTTCGGCAAAGCAGACCAGTATTTTCAGGAAAACAGTTCAGAGTGTATTTTCATGATTTTATGGCAGATTTCTCTAAAACATTTATTTTTACCGAAACGAAAAACGAAAAATGAGATTATTATACTTTATTCTTTACGTTATCCTTCCTTACACGCTGAAGATTTATTACCCTAAAAAGAAGATAACGAATAATCCCAAAAAGTATTTAGGCAGAACCATATACGTGAGCAACCACTCAGCCTCCTTTATGGATCCGCTGGTGATCGCGTCCCGTACAAGGCCGATCGTGTTTTTTATGACCCGTTCGGATATTTTCACACCCTTGATGAAGCCCATTTTATGGGCTGCCCACATGCTTCCGATTTATCGCCAGCACGATGGTGTGGATACGAAAGAAAAGAATAGAGAAGTGTTTCAAAAATGCGCCAACGTGCTGAAATACGGGCGGAACCTTTTAATCTTCGGGGAAGGATTTACGGACGATGTGTTTGTCAGAAGACTGAAGCCCTTGAAAAAAGGAGCACCGAGAATCGGATTTGAAACGCTGGAATCCATTAACTGGTCTAAAAAAATATACATTGCCACTGTAGGAATTAACTACGGCGATCCGAATGTGATCGGCTCAGAGATGATTATAAGCAACGGGCCTCATATATGTCTGAACGATTACAGGGAAGAATACCTGGCAAACCCGAACAGAGTCGTTACGCAGATCATGAATCAGCTGGAAAAGGACTTGCAGAATCAGCTGACGCATGTGGAAGAATACGACTGGGCGTTTTTTCACGAACACGTGACGAGAATGAAACGGATAGGAATAGATCCTTTTGACAAAGATACCTCCATTCCGTTGCTGCAGCGATGGGAAAACTCCAAAAACTTTGCGAAATGGATCAACGCGCAGGATTTGAATGATGAAGATCTTATTGCTTTGAAAAAGGATCTGAACAGCTATTTCTCACTGCTGAAAAAGCTCCGTATTACGGACACCGTTGTTTATGAAGAAGCCGAAAACAAACAAAATACCGGTTTGAAATGGCTGAAAATTATTCTTTTGCTGCCCTTATCTGTTCTGGGAGTTATTCACAACTACCTTCCGTATAAGCTTATCAAGAGCTTTGTTGAAAAATCATTCAAAAGACGCGTATTCTGGGGCTCTGTAAAAATGCTGCTGGGAGTTATTGCCATTGGTGTCTGGAATATTCCGCTGGTGATACTGATGCACTATTTTATAATCAAACCGTTGTGTGTTGGTTTTGAAAATTATGCCTGGGCGGTTTCTTTCGCTTATTATAGCATTGTTCCGTGGTTTGGAGTTTGCGCTTATTACAGCAGAAGATGGTATGAAAATATCCAGCAACATAAAAAGCTGAAAAAGCAGCTTTCCGGTTTGGTGGAGAGAAGAAAGCTTTTGCTGGAGAGAATAAACCGCTTAAGTTTTTTTACAACAAAATAATTGGATAAAAGTTAACATAAAATAATATCTTTATCGAACGAATCAATAATTCCCTTTTCTATGAGAAAAACCTTTTTTCTTGTTTGCTTTTCTCTATTGCTTTACAGCAACGGAGCTAAAGGACAAAACTCAGAAGTAAAAGTACTTACTGCTGAGGAGCTGGAAGAGCTGAGAAATCAACAACTACCCGCAGAAGCAGAAAGAGCGTATAACGAAGGAGCATCTGCTTTCATCTCTAAAAATTACCAGGAAGCAATTACCAAATTCAATGAAGCGATCGAGCGCTATCCTTCTTTTACGAGAGCCTATTTAAGCCGCGGAATGAGCTATGCAGGACTGAAAAGTAAGGAAAATGCATTCAAAGATTTTGATAAAGTGCTGGAATTAGATGCGGCGAACAGCCTTGCTAATTACGAAAAAGCACTAATCTATTTTCAGGATCAGGATTATCAGAAAGCAATCGAAGAGCTGAATGTTGCCATTTCGAAAAATGATATCGAACTGAAATACCACTACCAGCGAGCGATGGCTTATTTCCAGATGGAAGATTATCAGAAAGCGATCGCCGACCTCGACAGAGTTATCGGAATCAATCCTGATTTTGCGTATGCTTATAATGACAAAGGCAGTATTTACAAGGAGCTTGGAGAGATGGACAAAGCCGTTGAAAATTACAAGCTGGCAGTAAGCAAGGACGCAACATCCAAAATCGCCTACAACAACCTTGGTGCGACTTACAGAAAACAAGGGAAATTTGATCTGGCTATCGAAGCGTTTACTAATGCGATCAAAATAGATAAAGACTTCTACATCGCCTACAACAACCGTGGATATGCGAAGCTTGAGAAAGGAGATTACAACGGGGCAATTGCGGATTTTGATGAAGTTACTAAGTTAAAGCACGATTACGCGTTTGCCTACAACAACAAAGCTTCGGTTTATATCAAGCTTGAAAAATGGGAAGAAGCAGTAAAAGAGTGCGACAAAGCATTGAAGTTCAATCCGGATTACGGTTATGCTTACTACAACAGAGGAATTGCTAACGAAATGCTGCATCAGGAAGAAAAATCCTGTGAGGACTGGGCAAAAGCTGCTGAATTAGGCGTTGAAATCGCAAATTCCTACTATTCTAACAGTGAATGTAATAACTTTTAACCGACAACAGCTATGAAAAATATTATACGTTTACTACTTGTTTCGTTTTTGTCAGCGGGAGCTTTTGCTCAAACGGATACACCTTTTGACAAATCCGTTTTTAAAGAACAGAAAGACCAGCTGAAAGAAGCGGTGAAAAATATTTCCGAAGGAGATAAATATTTTTATGGAGAACCTTTCTCCGACTACAAGCAGGCGCTTCCTTACTATGAAAAAGCTTATGCGTTTAATCCGAATAACGCCGATCTGAACTTTAAAGTGGGGATCTGTTATCTGAACACGAATTTTCGTACAAAATCGCTGGAGTATTTTTCCAAGGCGCAGAAGCTGAACCCTTCTGTTTCAGCAGATATCAAATACTATCTTGGGCAAAGCAGCCAGCTGAACAGCAAGTGGGACGAAGCATTGAAATACTATAACGAGTACCTTTCTGAGAATCAGTCCAACAAAAACGCCAACTCCACGCTGATGGAAAATGCGAGAAAGCGTATTACGGAATGTAACTCAGGGAAATCCCTTCAGAAAAAACCTGCACGGGTATTTATCGATAATCTTGGCGGAAACATCAACTCTGAATATCCGGAATACAGTATGATCATGAATGCGGACGGTTCGGAAATTTACTTTACGACAAGAAGAAATACAACAACCGGAGGCGGAATCGATGAGGTGAACGGAGGTTATTTCGAAGATATTTTCTACGCGAAAAAAGATGGAAAAAAATGGACGCCGGCAGCAAATCTGGGAGCGCCGATTAACACGGACGGTCACGATGCGACAGTTGCTTTGAGTCCGGACGGCCAGAAAATGCTGGTATATATTGATGATAAAGGAAACGGAAATATTTATGAGAGTGTTCGTACGGGGAATACCTGGAGCAAGCCTAAAAAGCTGGATGACGTAATTTCCTCTCCGTTCCATGAATCTTCAGCTTGTTACAGCATTGACGGCAAACGCCTGTACTTTATTTCCAACCGTCCGAAAGACGGAAGCAAGAAAGGCGCGGGAGGTGACAGAGACATCTATTATGTAACATGGAATGCCGAAAAAAGCAAATGGGATAACCTGGTTCGTCTTCCGGACAATATCAATTCCCAGTACGATGAAGATGGAATCTTTGTTCATCCGGACGGAAAAACACTCTATTTCTCTTCTAAAGGACACAACTCTATGGGAGGATATGATATTTTCTATACCGTCCTGGATGAAAAAGGAAACTTTTCAAATCCTGTAAATATCGGATGGCCGGTGAACACACCGGACGATGATATTTTCTTTACCATGACTGCCAGCGGACGTTTCGGTTATATGACCTCTTTCCGTGAAAAAGGATTTGGTGAGAAGGATTTGTATAAAGTTACTTTCCTTGGTGAGCCTAAGCAACCGTTGCTGAATACGGAGGATATCCTTCTGGCGGGACTGGATGTTATCAAACAGGAAAAAACAATTGAGCCTATCGTGAAAAATGACCGTGGAGAGCTGGCATTATTGAAAGGAACGATCTATGATGATAAAACCAAGAAACCGCTTTACGCGAAGATCGAGCTTTACGATAACGTTACAGGTGCTTTGCTGGCGGAGTTTGAATCCGATAAGGAAAACGGGCGTTACATGCTGTCGCTTCCGGCGGGTAAAAACTACGGTATTGCAGTAAAAGCGGACGGATATCTTTTCCATTCGGAGAACTTTGACATTCCTAAAGGCGCGGATTACACGGAATACAACAAAGATGTGTACATGAAGAAAATCGAAGTAGGGGAGGTGATCGTCCTGAAAAACATTTTCTATGATTTAGGAAAACACACACTTCGCCCGGAATCAAAATCAGAGCTGGATCGTCTGATTAAGCTGATGAATGATAATCCTACCTTGAAAATTCAGATCTCCGGACACACGGATTCACGTGGCTCGGATCAGTCCAACAAAGAGCTTTCTTTGAACCGTGCGAAAGAAGTGGTAAATTACCTTGTAAATGCCGGAATAGCAGGAGCCAGACTGAAATATGAAGGTTACGGAGAAGAGCAATTGATTTATTCTGATGCGGATATTGCGAAATTGAAAACAACCAAAGAAAAAGAAGCTGCTCATCAGGAAAACCGAAGAACAGAGTTCAAGATCCTTTCGAAATAATCTCTTAGGAGAACAGAAAATAAAAACTCCGTGCTGAAGCACGGAGTTTTTTCATTTATGGAAAGAAATTTTTCTTTGAAATATTAATTCAGGGATAATTAAGACCAGGAAGCTCCGTCTTTTGAATCCTTGATAGTAATTCCTATCTGTGAAAGATAATCCCGTATTTTATCCGACGTTGCAAAATCCTTATTCGTGCGGGCATCCTGTCTCAGGTCAATAACCAGGTCCATTACGCCATTCAGCTTGCTGTTATCCTGATCTTCTTTAAACTGTAATCCCATCACATCAAAAATAAACGCTTTCATGGCAGCAATCAGCGACTCTTTGTCTTTTTCAGAAATCCCTGCTTTTTTATCATTGATAGAATTGATGTATTTTACCGCTTCGAATAAACGTGCCACCAGAACAGGAGAGTTAAAATCATCGTTCATGGCCTCATAGAAGCCCTCTATAAGCGTTTCTGTGCTTTCTGTTGATGTTGGTGCCACAGGAAGGTTCTGAAGCGTTTTAAACGCTTCCATTAAGCGGTCAAAACCTTTTTCAGCTGCGTTCAGAGCTTCACTTGTGAAATCAAGCGTGCTTGAATAATGCGCCTGCATCATGAAGAAACGCACAACCATCGGATGATATGCCTTGTCTAATTCCAGGTTTTCTCCGGAAAACAGCTCGTTCGGAAGAACGACATTTCCTGCCGACTTAGACATTTTACGCCCGTTTAATGTCAGCATATTTCCGTGCATCCAGTAGTTAACCGGAGATTTTCCGTTGGCAGAGCAGCCCTGGGCGATTTCACATTCATGATGCGGGAATTTCAGATCCATTCCGCCGCCGTGAATATCGAATTGCTCTCCCAGGTATTTTGTGCTCATCGCGGAACACTCCAGGTGCCATCCCGGAAAGCCAGTTCCCCATGGAGAAGGCCATTTCATAATATGCTCCGGAGAAGCATTTTTCCACAAAGCAAAATCCAGCGGGCTTCGTTTTTCTTCCTGTCCGTCCAGATCGCGTGTCCCGGCGATTAACTCTTCTACTTTTCTTCCCGAAAGCTCTCCGTAAGGAAACGATTCATTGTATTTGTTCACGTCAAAATAAACAGAACCGTTGATCTCATAAGCATACCCGTTATCAATGATCTTTCTGATCATTTCGATCTGCTCGATGATGTGCCCCGTTGCTGTAGGTTCGATGCTCGGAGGAAGTGTATTGAACTTTCTTAAGACATCATGGAAATCCAGCGTGTATTTTTGCACGATTTCCATAGGCTCCAGCTGCTCCAGCTTCGCTTTTTTAGCGATCTTGTCTTCCCCTTCGTCCGCATCATTTTCCAGATGCCCGACATCCGTAATATTACGGACATAACGGACTTTATATCCCAGATGCAATAAATATCTGTAAACTAAGTCAAAAGAAACAAATGTACGGCAGTTTCCCAGATGAACGTAATTGTAAACCGTCGGTCCGCAGGCATACATTCCGACAAACCCTTTGTGAATCGGTTTAAATTCCTCCTTTTTTCCGTTCAAACTGTTCTGTATGTACAACGCTTGTTTCATAGTATTTCTTTAATTGCCCCAAAGATACGTTTTTTACTACATTTTTAGTGTGTAGTTTAACCGCATGACAAAAAATCAAATTCGCTTTAAAATCTTTATTTTGTTTGGAATCTTACTTTGCAATCCATAAGCCGGGATTCTGCTTCACGACTTCCGTACCGACAATCTGGTGAATTTCAAAATGCAGAATGGAAACATTTTCACTTTCCACCGGTAATAGGCTTCCGATCGCCTGCTTTGTCGAAACTTTCGAACCTGTGGAAACAAATGTTTCCTGTAAGTTACAGTAAACCGTGCGGTAATTTCCGTGCTTGATAATGACGATCTTTCCAACGCCCGGCATTGAGAAGATGCTGGTGACTTCTCCCTCGAAAACAGCCCTTACCTGCGCGTTTTTGCTGGTGGAAATATCAATGCCGTTATTGTTCGTGAATACATCTTTCAGAAACGGATGTGCCTGTCTTCCGAATGAGCCGGTGACAGCTCCTGATGCAACAGGCATCGGAAGGCGCCCTTTGTTGGATTCAAATCCTTTGTTCAGTTCCAGGTCTTTGGAGCTGGTAAATACCGGTGATGCTTTTGTTGTTGTGGTATTACTTCCGGTTGTTGCCGTCTTATCGCCGCTGGTTGTTGGATTTGTTTCTGTTGCGGCAGCTTTTTTAGCTTCTTCTTCACGTCTTCTTCGTTCTTCTTCCGCTATTTCCTTTTTGATCGCCTCACTTATTTTTCGTTGCAGCTCCACTCGTTTTCGTTCGTCGCTTTTTACTTTCGCTGCAAGAGTGCTTTCTTCCTTTGTCAGCTGTTGCGCCAGTTCCTGAACTTTGAATTTGTCTTTTTCTATTTCAATTTTCTCCTGCTTTTTTTGTCCCAGCAATTGTTGCTTCTTCACCTTTTCTTCTGTCAGCTCTTTAATTTCCTGTGCGAGCTTATCTTGATGACGGTAAATCAATTCCCGTTGTTTTTGCTGAATTTCTGCGATTTTACGCAGGTATTCGTTCCGTTTGAAAGCTTCATAATACGAATGGGCAGAGAAGATGAACATCAGCTTATTATCGTACACTTTATTCTTGTAAACGTAAATCAGCAATTGTTTGTACTGTTCCTTCAGCTTGATGATCTTGGCTTCCAGCTCCGTGATCTGGGAAGATTTCTGTTCCATTTTTAATTCCGCGGAACGGATCTGCTGATCGTAATTGAGCAAAAGAATCTCTCTGCTTTTGATCTGACTTTCAAGCAGCTTTAAATTATTGAGCGTAGCCAGCTTATTGTTAGAGGTTTTCTCTAAAAGCGCTTTGGTCTGTTTAATGTCTTTTTCCAGCTGTTCCTGTTGCCTGATCAGCTTTTCGCTGTTTTTCTGCTGAGCGAAAAGCAACGGCGCTGACACCGTGAAGAGGAAAAATACAAAGAGCTTATTTACAACTTTCATAGCTTTTCGGGACAGTATAATTAATTTCCTGAACTTGATTAATTTCCAGCTTATCAAACTCTAAAGTGATACTGATCTCGTTTTTTTCTGTTAAAATGCTGATAGAGATCAATTGCGGATAATTGAGCGTTTCCGGCTCGGTGGAACGATTGCCGTATTTAACGCTGATCTTTACATGATCGCCCGGACTGTCAATTTCCACTTTTTCGAGTGTGTTTCCTTCATTCACCAAGAAATACTTGATGATAATATCGTCCTCCGTATTATTGTTAACATACAGCTGCTCGGGATTCTTCAGCTGGCTTTTTTTGTGAGTTGACAGGATATGATAGACATTATCCGGCAGCTGGAAATATTTATTGTCGTTTTCAAAAGCCACGGGAAGTCCCAGCAATAGCTGAATGACATTTTCGTATTCAAACGGATATCCGAAAGATTCACGAAAATAATCAATCGAATTCTCAGAATAGCACTTGTCTTTTTTATTCTGATATTTTACAGAGTCTTTCGTGACAATTGAATTAACGATCGGAAGGCCTGCAAAGGTAATCAAAGCATTTACAGCGCTGTCCGACTTGATTTTAACGGATGTTTTAAATGATAGATCCCTGTTCTTATCCTTATAATTTGTGGAAGCTTTTCCGTAAAAATACGCCGGAACGGTTCTGTTTAAGCTGTCCAGCCTTTCGATCAGAAAAGGAGTTTTGTGCTTTTCCGTTTTTTCTGTGGTTGTTACCTGGACAATTTTAGGTGAACAAGCGACAAAAAGTGATAAAAACCCCGCAATATATAAACCATTAATCCACTTCCTCATAATACTTTTTGTCTTCAATTTTTTTGTCTAAAACAGTGCTTTTTGAGCCCAGCTCTTTTGCTTTTTTCCAATAATCAAGTGCAGAGTCGGTATAACCTTTTTTAAAATACACATCGCCTAAAGCGTTGTACAAAGTTGCATCTTTCTCGTTGGTTTTTAACAGCTCTTCAAAAATGTTTTGCGCATCGCTGTAATTCTCTTTTTTGAAAAGGATCAATCCTCTGGTGTATTGATAGTTCTGGTTTTTCGGGCTGGTGATCAGCACTTCATTAACCAGCTTCATTGCATAATCCAGATCCATGGAATGTTTTGCAAGGACCAAAGCCAGGTTGTTTTTCAAAAAGTCGTTTTTAGGATTTTCCTTAATTGCTTTATCGTACACTTCGCGTCCTTGCTTGTATTCTTTTTTGCCGAAATAAGCTTCCCCTTTCATGGAGTTGAAGTCTGCTTTTCCTTCCGCATCGGTTACATACACGATTCCATTATCAATAGCGTCGATACATTCGTCATACTTTTTTTGTTTCAGCAAACCAAGTGCGTTGAAATAATACAGATCCGATTCTGAAGGAAAAAATTCCAGCGCTTTTTTAGAGTAGAATACCAGTGAATCATATTCCTGACGCTGATATTCCAGGAAAACGATCCGCAGCATCGGCTCCTTATTTTTAATATCGGAACCCATCGCTTTTTTGTAATAGAAAAGCGCGTTGTCAATATCTCCCGCTTTATCGTAAATATCTCCTAAAAGCAAAGAGAAAAATCCGTCTTCTGGATTGGTTTCCGTTCCTTTCAGCGCCAGCTTTTGGGCAAGACTTGCCGGGATCAGCGGGCGATCAACGTAATTATCCAGCAGGAAATAACGCTTATACGTGATTTCCACAGATGGATCAGCATAGGTCTTTTCCAATAAATCCCCTGCTTTTGAGATGTTGTTTTGCTGTAAATAATATTCTGCCAGCAGCAGTGCAGCACTTCCGTTTTCCGGATTTTTAGCAACTTTTTCTTCCAGATAAGAGATCATTTTCTGCTTCTGATTTCTGGTCGTGTAAAAATCATTTAAGGCAAACAATGCCCGGTCTTCTTCCGGAAATTGCTCAATGGATTCCAGTAATGTTTTTTCTGCCTGGTCGTATTTTTTCATCTTCGCATAAACAGTGTAGCGCTGAATATAAGATTCCGGATTTTTTCCAGTGATCGTTTCCAGCCTGTCTATGACGCTCAGGCACTCTTCATATTTTTTGAGCCCGTAGTAACATTGCAGCAGGCTCAGCTGATACTCCGGCTCATCGGGTTCTTTTTTTGTCAGCACTAGAAAGATTTCCAATGCCTTTTGATATTCCTGTGCGCCCAGATACGCATATCCCAGCTCCACATTGTACCATTTGTTCTCTTTATCCAGGTTTCTTGCTGTTTCAAGCGCTTTTAACGAGTTGATGCTGTCCTGCTTCTCGTAATAAATTTTTGAAAGCAGAAAATAACCGGCATCGTCTTTCGGATTTTTTGAAATATACGTCGTGATATCTTTCAGCGCGTTGTCCAGGTTCCGGATGATGTATCCGTGCATGGCATTGTGAAAATGCTGCTTCGTTTCCGCAGAAACAACCGCAGTCTTTTTTCCGGAAGTTTCAGCCGTTTTGCCTGTACTGCTGCTTTTTGAAGTGCCACAGCTTAACAGAAAGCTACCGATGATGCTGATTAAAAAGAGTTTTTTCATTTATTGAACTGTCGAATAATCACCTATACTTAAATCGTTCATTTTTCCTTTGAAAGCAGCGTTATTTCCGATCATAGCGTCTTGAATCAGCGCATTTTCAATGGTAACGGAACTCTGCAAAATACTATTTTTTAGGATAGCATTTGAAATTTTAGAATTTTTTCCGATAGATACATGTGGTCCTGCGATCGTATTTTCCAGAATGACATTTTCACCGATGTAACACGGAGGAATAACGATGCTGTTAACCAAGGTTACGGAAGCATCAATCAGATCCAGGTTTTTTTCACGGTCAAATTCCAGTACCCGCTGGTTGGTGTAAACCGTCACCTCTTTGTTTCCGCAGTCCAGCCATTCGATAACTTCTCCCGGCTTGAATTTGTATCCCGCTTCTGTCAGTCTTCTTAAAGCGTCCGGAAGCTGGTATTCGCCGCCTTTGATGATATTGTTGTCGATGAGGTATTCCAGCTCTGTTCTCAGCTTTTCTCCATCTTTGAAATAATAAATTCCAATCATTGCCAGATCAGAAACAAATTCTTTCGGTTTCTCCACAAAATCAATGATTTCGCCCTGATCGTTCATTTTGATCACACCGAAAGCGGAAGGATCCTCAATTTGCTTTACCCACAAAATTCCGTCATCATTCGGATCGATTTTGAAATTGGCTTTGAACAACGTATCTGCAAAGGCAACGACTGTCGGCCCTGTTAAATGCTCTTTTGCACACAACACCGCGTGAGCCGTTCCCAATGGTTGCGTTTGATAATGGATTGAACCTTTCGCACCCAATTTTTCAGCAACGGCGATCAGCTCTTTTTCCACTTCCGCCCCGAAATCTCCGACGACAAAAGCAATATTGTCAATTTTGTTGTTCAGCACATCCGCAATATCTTCCACCAAACGGTGAACGATTGGTTTACCGCCAACCGGAACCAACGGTTTCGGAACAGTTAAAGTATGTGGTCTGAGGCGGCTTCCACGGCCGGCCATTGGTATGATAATATTCATAATTGCTTTTTTAAATTATTTTCCCGTACTTCCGAAACCGCCTTCACCGCGTTGGGTTTCGTTCAATACTTCCACATGTTCCCATTCAGCCTGCTCGAATCGGGCAAATACCAGCTGCGCGATGCGGTCGCCCGGCTGAATTGTAAAATTCTCATTGGATAAGTTGATTAAAATTACTCCGACCTCGCCCCGGTAGTCCGCATCAATTGTTCCCGGAGCATTTAAAACAGTAATTCCGTTCTTGAAAGCCAGTCCGCTTCTCGGGCGCACCTGCGCTTCATATCCTTCCGGAATTTCCAAAAACAAACCGGTTTTTATCAAAGCTCTTTCAAGTGGCTTTAAAACAATTGCTTCGCTTGTATTCGCTTTTAAATCAAGCCCTGCGGAAGCAGTTGTTTCATACGCAGGCAGCTCGTATGCCGATTTATTGATGACTTTTATTTTCATGAAAAAATCAATTTTTGCGAATATACTTAAAACGGACGTTTCAGAGATATGTTGTTTTCAGAATAGTCAATAGTCCGGTGTTGATATCTTGTTAAATGACACCTGAATATGCTGTTTGATTCCTTTATCTTTGCTGAGATGAAAGACGTCGTTAACTTGAGCGCTATTTATAAAACTGTTCTCCGGAGCATGGAATCGGCTGCGGCGGCAATCATGGACGTTTATAACGATGAAATTTTCTCGGAAATCAAAAAGGACGGAAGCCCTGTTACTCAGGCGGACATTGCTTCTTCGAAGATCTTAATGGAGCAGCTTTCCGGGCTGGGCTTTCCGATTTTAGATGAAGAATCCAAAAAAGCGGATTTTAAGACACGCAGAAGCTGGGAATATTACTGGTGTATCGATCCTCTGGACGGAACGAAAGAGTTTATCAGCCGGAACGGAGAATTTGCCATCAACATTGCTCTGATTCATCAAAACAGAACTGTTTTCGGTGCGATTTGCTCTCCGCTTACCAAAGAAGTGATCCTTGGCGGAGAAGATTTTGGCGTTTTCACTTCAAAGCTGGACGGAACTTACCGGCTTCAGGAAATAAGTGTTCCGGAACGGAATAAAATGGTCACATTGATCATTTCCCGTTCCCATTTCACTGGCTTTTCAAAAGAATTTGTAGAGGAATTACAGCTGAAATATGGTGAAATAGCCTATTTTGAGAAAGGGAGCGCGTTGAAGTTCTTTGACCTCGCAAACGGGAATGCTGATATTTACGCGCGCTTTGGTCCGACGATGGAATGGGACATTGCCGCCGGGCACGCTATTTTGCGCCAGCTGGGAGGAGAAATATTCGAATATCAGACATCACAGGCTTTGACATACAATAAGGAAAGCCTTTACAATCCGAAGTTTGTCGCTTATACCGCACCGCTTTTAAAAGATCTGGAGAATGCGAAATTTTAGAATTATACTGACACTGTTGGCTGTTAATTCATTTGCTTTTTCGCAAACGGCGAGCCTGCCACTCAATGATTTTTATAAACGCCATTTTCTTCAATATTCAGGAAAAGAAGTGCATGAAAACCTGTTTCCAGCAAATGAAACGCAGTTAAACCTTCATTGGCTGATGCGCGATTCTTCGGTGCAGTTCAGTGATTTTACCCATTGGTTGTTGCAGCGCCACTGGATCAACTTGGAAAAGGAAAATACAAAGCTATACATCAGCCCGTTGATTGATTTTTCACTGGGAGACGACATCAACCGTTCTTCAGCGGATAAATCAAAATTATTCCGGAATATTCGCGGAGTGTACGTCAGCGGAGCAATCGGGAAGAAATTTTCATTCCTTTTTACGTTCGCGGAAAATCAGGCCCGCTTTATGGACTATGAAAATGCTTATTTCAGGCAAAGCGGAGAATATTATGTAAAAACAGGAGGTTATAACCGGATGAATGCTGTTGTTCCCGGAGGAAGCAGGACAAAAGACTTTAAAGTCGATGCTTTTGACTACGCTTATTCCGTCGGGATGGTCAATTTTCAGGCAACGGATAAATTGCGCTTTGAATTCGGAAACCAGAGTAATTTTGTTGGTTCCGGCTATCGCTCGTTGCTGCTATCGGATCATACTATTAATGCTTTGGGACTGAGAACAGTTTACAAGTTCAGCAATAAATGGTCGTACCAGTGGCTGATAAAAAATCACCGGAATCTGTACCGGAAACCGAGAACCAAATTTGTGGAATCTCCTTATGAAAACAAACTTTACACAGCCGTTTACCTGACATACAAACCGGTAAAAAGCTTTGCAGTCAGCTTGTTCAGTGCCGCGAATGCGCTTCGGGGAGATTCCGTGGTAAAACACCCGCTTCAATGGCAGAGTGTGCTGCCGGTTCCGGTTATCAATACGGATCTTGCGCTGAATAATAAGGTAATGAACGGAATTGTCGGGTTAAACCTGGAATGGGCGCTGAATAAATGGAGGATTTACGGACAGGTCGCTGCTGACCGTCTGGCATCGGGAACAGGAATCGCCGGACAATTGGGGATGTATTATTTTGATGCTTTCGGAGTTAAAAACTGGACGTTCCAGCTGGAAGGAAATGCAGTGCCGAAACGATTTTATGCGGATGACAACAGTAAGCTCAGCTACAGTAATGCGCAGATAACACTGGCACATCCCAAAGGAAATAATTTTGCGGAGCTGATATTCAGGACACAGTATGAATGGAAACGGATATACGCGGAATTTACAGGAATTTTTTACAGAAACCTGAGCAAAAGCGATCGGGGAGAATTAGGAGCAAACGCGGTTATTACTCAGAATCTGGCAGTAATGACTGCCCAGGAGCTGATGTACACAACTAATTATCAGAAAATAGAAGTCGGCTACAGGTTCAACCGGAGGTACAACGGAACCGTATACGTGAGCTTCATTAACCGTTCTTCGTACGACGGAACGGATCATTCCAAACAGCAATCCGTAATGATCGGATTGAAAACCAGCTTGTTTAACCAGTATTTTGATTTCTGATGAAAAAGTGGATCTTGCTTCTTTCCGGATTGTCTTTTCAGACGCTTTTTGGTCAAATCTCAGAGCTGGAATCTGACTGGGTGGACAATGGTCTGAAACACAGTGCTGTCAAAAGCTATTCTTTCGGGAATATCGAACGGTTATTCGATTCTTCCAAAGTAACCAAATGGGATGTTTTTCCGGATGTTACAGGAAGCTACGGAAACGGGCAATTGAAGATCCAGACGGGAGCAGGTATTGCTATGGAAGCAGGATTAAAGCAAAAATGGGCGATTCAGCTACGATATGCTGTCGGCTATTCAAATGCGCCGAATAGCAGCTACAGCTCTGACTTGCAGACAAAAGCTTTTTTCATGAACCGGCTTTCAAAAACAAGTACGGCAGATAATTTTTTATATAACGACATCCGTTTCCGGATGACTTACCGGCCGATAAAGCAGATAGAGCTGCAGGCAGGAATCGACAACCATCATTTCGGGGAAGGCGATCGTTCCCTGATGATCGGGCAGCAAAGCGCGCCGAGTCCGTTTGTGAAAGTAACAGGAAGCATCTGGAGATTGCAGTACCACTTTATGCAGCAATTGTGGTCGGAAGGAATGTTCACGAATAATTACCGTCCGAAAGGAAACGCGACCCATTATGTGAGCTACAAAGTGAACAGGAATATTCACATCGGTATTTTTGAATCGGTGGTGTACGGAATGAAAGATACGCTGTATAACCGGGGCTTTGAGCCGGAATATGCGAACCCGTTTATCTTTTTCCGCCCTCAGGAATACGGTGTCGGCTCAACCGATAATGTTGTTCTGGGGCTGAATGCAAGCTATCAGCTGGGCAGCCACATGATTTACGGCGCGTTTGTATTAGATGAATTTCTGCTTAAGGAAATAAGAGCAAGAAAACGCTGGTGGGCAAATAAATACGCTGCGCAAATAGGAGTGAAGTCCCATTTTGTTCGCGGAGAGCATCACTGGTTTCACCGCTTTGAAGCAAACCTGGTACGTCCGTTCACTTATACGCAAATCCGCCCGGATGTTGTTTACGCCAGTGAAAACCTGCCGGTGGCACACCCGCTGGGAGCGAATTTTATTGAATTGTACGATGAAGTCAACTGGCGCTATCGTAATTTTGATGTGACGTTGTTTTTACAATACTATCTGAAAGGACACGCCGAGCCAACCGATAATACCGGAGGTGATATCTATATTCCCTATACAGAGCGAAAAGAGGAATATAATTACACGATCGGAAGAGGTATTACACAATGGCGTTACATGGCCGGATTACATTTTGCCTACGGACTGAGAAAGAACAAATGGCAGGTATTTATAGAGCCAAGGCTGATTATCAGCAAGGTGGAAAAATCTGTTTCCACGAACGGTTATTTTACAATAGGTATTCACCGCAAAATCGGAGCGTTCAGAAGAAATTACTGATCCATTATTCAATATTCAACATTCAATAATTCAATATTCTTCTCCTGCTTTAACAAATTAAAATCATGGTATTAGAAAGAGTTTAAATCTGTTTTAAGATTGCGTTTTGCTTTCCTGCAGCCGCTGTATTCCATATACATTTGTTCTTTGAACAACAATTTCACAACTAAGCAATTGTATATGAGCAGAGTGCAATTAGTTAAAACCAGAGATGTTTTTCATGCGGCCGGCCTGGAAAAATTCGGAATGCTGGGAATGCCGCTGGCATGGAGTATGAAAAGCCTGACTGGTCTTTCCAAAGCAAATAAGATCTACGCACAGGCATTCGGCAAAAACCAGACGGATTTCCTGCAATTTGTCCTGGATACACTACATGTTGATTTTGAAGTTCACGAAGAAGATCTTAAACGGATTCCCAAAACCGGTCCGTTTGTCGTTGTTGCAAATCACCCACTTGGAGCGATGGACGGAATTCTGATGATGCACATTTTGACGAAAGTCCGTCCGGATTTTAAGATTATGGGTAATTTTTTGCTGCAGCACATCAAGCCGATAGCGGAAATGGTGATTGCCGTGAATCCGTTCGAATCACGAAAAGAGGCATTTAGCAGCAATAAGGGAATAAAAGCCGCTTTGAAGCATATTGAAGACGGCGCGTGTCTGGGTATTTTTCCGGCAGGAGAAGTTTCCTCCAGGACCAGAGAAGGTTGCATTGATGACCGCGAATGGCAAAAATCCGTGATTAAAATGATCCGGAAAATGCAGGTTCCGGTGATACCGATGTATTTTCATTGTAAAAACAGTGAGCTGTTCTACCGGCTGGCAAAATTACACCCGGCGATTCAAACGGCTTTATTGCCCAAAGAAGCAGTTCGTACCCGTTCCAATCCCGTTTATATCCGTATAGGTAAGCCGGTAATGGTAAAACAGCAGCAGGATTTTTCTTCAACAGAAGATCTTTCTGCCTATCTCCGGAAAAAAACCTATTCCCTTTCCACGTATTACTCTAAAAAAGAGAAGCTCATTGCAAAATTGAAAATTCCATCCGTAATTCATACGAATTCCTTATCCCGCAAGCCAAAGCCAATTATAAAAGAAACTCCCGTTGAAAATATAGCAGCGGAAATTTTACAATTGAAAACGTCCGGGAACAAGCTGTTTACAAGCGGTAATTATGAATGCTATTTTGCTAAAGCGGGAGAAATTCCGGGAATTTTACGGGAAATCGGCAGGCTTCGCGAAATAACTTTCCGGGAAATAGGAGAGGGAACCAATCAGGAAACAGATCTGGATCATTACGATGCCCATTACAGGCACCTTTTTTTGTGGGACAGCGAAAAACAAAAGCTGGCCGGAGCCTACCGGATTGCATTGGGCAAAAAGATTTATGAGAAATACGGCGTTCAGGGATTTTACTTACATGAATTATTTCAGTTTGAACCGGAATTCCGTCCTTTTTTCTCCCAATGTATTGAGATGGGAAGAGCTTTTGTAGCAACGGAATATCAGCAAAAACCATTGCCATTGTTTTTACTCTGGAGAGGAGTCGTTCATGTTACGCTACGCCATCCTTCACATAAGTACATCATCGGAAGTGTCAGCATCAGCAATCGCTTTTCCGATTTTTCGAAATCGCTGATGGTGGAATTTATGAAGTCCAATTATTACGATTCCTATATGGCACAATTTATCCGTGCGAGAAATGATTTTAAGATCAGGCTGAATGAAGAAGACAAGACGTTTTTTTTCAATGCCGCTGCCGCTGACCTGAACAAGCTGGATAAGCTGATTGATGAGCTGGAACCGAATATGCTCCGGCTTCCCGTTCTGATCAAAAAATACATTAAGCAAAATGCGAAAGTCATTGGATTTAATGTTGATCCGAAGTTTAATGATGCGATAGACGGCCTGATGTATATCCGGATTTGTGATTTGCCCGAGGACACTGTGAAACCGGTACTGGAAGAGCTGCAGACAGAGTTGGAGGAAAGGTTTGATTTTGAAAAGCAAAAGCCGTTGTTTGCCGTATAGCTGCTCCTTCAAGGTATAGTTTATTACTGAAAGGAATCGTTATATCCGCCTGAATGGTTAATTTCGGCCTTTCAAATAAAAACAAATGAAGCGAGTAGTAGTAACAGGACTTGGGGCAATTACACCGATAGGGAACAACGTACCCGACTTTTGGCAGGCATTACTGGGCGGAAAAAGCGGGGCGGCGCCGATCACAAAATTTGATGCAACGAAGTTTAAAACCAGGTTTGCCTGTGAGCTCAAGAATTTTGACCCGCTGAATTTCATAGAAAAATCAGAAGCTAGAAAATACGATCTGTTTACGCAATATGCTTTGATTGCCGTGGAAGAAGCGGTGAAAAACGGAGAAGTGGATTTTGAAAAGCTGGACAAAGACCGGATAGGAGTGATCTGGGGTTCCGGAAACGGCGGTATCGGAACATTCCAGCAGCAAGTGACGGAATTTGCGCAGGGAGACGGAACGCCACGGTTTAATCCGTTTTTTATTCCGAAAATCATTGTGGATATTGCTTCCGGTGTCATTTCGATAAAATACGGCTTGAGAGGGATTAATTTCACAACTGTTTCAGCATGCGCTTCATCCAATACAGCAATTATTGACGCGTTTAACTATATCCGCTGGGGAAAAGCCGATATGGTCATTACCGGAGGTTCGGAAGCTGCGGTTAACGAAAGTGCAATGGGCGGATTCGGAGCAGTAAAAGCATTATCGACCTTCAATGAGCAGCCGGAGATCGCTTCCCGGCCGTTTGATATCAGCAGAGACGGATTTGTCATGGGAGAGGGCGCAGGAGCGATTATCCTGGAAAGCTATGAGCATGCCGTCAAGCGCAATGCACCAATTATCGCGGAAATTGTTGGTGGCGGAATGGCAGGAGAAGCCTATCACCTGACAGGAACACACCCGGAAGGCGACGGTGCTTACCTGGGAATGAAGCTTGCGCTGGAAGAGGCAGGGATTTCTCCGGACGAGGTGGACTACATCAATGCGCATGCAACTTCCACACCGATCGGAGATATCAGCGAATTAAAAGCCATGGAACGTTTGTTCGGAGCCAATCCGAACGCGCTGGTGGGAGCTACGAAATCCATGACCGGGCATTTGCTGGGAGCAGCAGGAGCCATCGAAGCGATTGTCAGCATAAAAGCCGTTCAGCAGGATATGGTTCCTCCGACAATCAATTCAAAGGAAATCGAACCGGATTTTAAAGATAAATTTGACTTTATCCTTAGCGGAGCACGGAAGAAAACAATCAATTACGCATTGAGCAATACTTTTGGTTTCGGAGGACATATTGCAAGTTCCGTGTTTAAAAAATTCAGCGAGTAGGAACAACTTGTTGGTTTTTAAAATATAACAGAGCAGGGAAAATTGCTGTTTATAGCTTTGGTGTAAAAAACTGAAAAATCCGTCAGAGAAGAAATTCCGTATGGGGTTTTTCACGGTGTTTACCTATATTTACAATTGAAAAATTTATATCGTTTAATCTTTCAAAAACAAATACATGTCAAAGCTCCCACACGTAGGAACCACCATTTTCACCGTGATGTCCAAAATGGCAAACGATTACAACGCGATCAATCTGTCACAGGGATTCCCGAACTTTCCGGTGGACAGCCGTTTGCTGGAAATTTATCAGTCAACCGTGACGGAAAATGTGCATCAATACGCGCCGATGATGGGGCATCCGCTGCTGATGGAGGAGCTGACAAAGCTGACACAAAAAAGCTACGGCAGGCAAATTGCTCCGGAAAAAGAGCTTTTGGTAACAGCAGGAGCGACTCAGGCAATTTATACGGCAATACAGGCGTTGGTGAACACCGGAGATGAGGTGATTGTTCTTAATCCGGCTTATGATTGTTACGAGCCGGCAATTATCCTGGCAGGAGGAAAGCCCGTTCATGTGAATTTGGACAACGATTTTCGCCCGGACTTCGAAGCGATAAAAACAGCGCTTTCAGTTAAAACAAAGATGATTATCGTTAATAATCCACACAATCCTTCGGGAACGATATGGACGAGAGAAGACTACGATGTGCTGGCAGAATTGCTTGAAAAATATCCGGATGTAGTGTTGCTGTCGGATGAGGTGTACGAATACATTACTTTTGAAAAAAGGCATTTTTCAGTTAATTCCTGCGAAAAACTGAAAGAAAAAGCCATCATTGTTTCTTCTTTCGGAAAGACTTTTCATATTACCGGCTGGAAAGTAGGCTATCTGGTTGCACGGGAACAGCTGATGATGGAAATTAAGAAGGTGCATCAGTTCCTGGTATTTTCTGTGAACAGTGTTGCACAGGTTACCCTGGCAAAATACTTACGTGAAGTTGATGTTACTAAGCTTGGGGGCTTTTACCAGCAGAAAAGAGATTTCTTTAAGGAGCTGATGAAAACATCCCGTTTTGAATTCCTTCCTTCGGAAGGATCTTATTTTCAGACAGCTTCCTTCCAACATATTTCAAATGAAAACGATGAGGAATTTACCAAACGCCTGGTAAGGGAATTCGGAGTGGCGACAATTCCGTTTTCGGTGTTTTACAATGACAGAACAGACAACAAGCTTATTCGTTTTTGCTTTGCGAAAGACGACCATACTTTAGAACAAGCAGCAGAAAAATTATGCAGGATTTAAAAGTCACCTTAATACAAACGTCCCAGTTCTGGGAAGATAAATCGGCAAATCTGGCGCATTTTGAACAGCTCCTGCCTAAAGCCGGAACAACGGATCTGGTATTGCTGCCGGAAATGTTCCATACGGGATTCAGCATGAAAGCCGGAGAGCTGGCAGAAGATTTTGAAAGCAGTTTCGCGATGGATTGGCTGAAAGAGAAGGCTAAACGTCACCAAACAGCAATTTATACTTCCTTTATCTGTAAAGCCGAAAATCATTTTTTTAACCGGGGTGTTTTTGTCTTTCCGGATGGAAACGTAACGGTTTATGATAAACGAAAGCTGTTCACGCTTGCCAAAGAAGAACAGCATTACTCGGCCGGAACAGTGGAACAGATCGTTGAGTACAAAGGATTCAGGCTGTTGCTGTCTATTTGCTACGACTTGCGTTTCCCGGAAATTCTTAGAAACCGTATGGTCTCAGAAACAGAAGCAAAATATGATGTCCTGCTGAATGTAGCCAACTGGCCGGAACGCCGTTCATTTCACTGGAAAAGCCTGTTGCTTGCCCGTGCTATCGAAAATCAGTGTTTTTTAATCGGTGTCAACCGTATCGGAACAGATGAGCACGAGCTGGTTTATTCCGGAGACAGTATCGCTTTGGATCCGCTGGGACAAGCACTTTCAATGATACAGCCGCATCAGGAAACGGTTGAAACGGTAACGCTTCGCAGGGAAGTGTTGTATGAAGTGAGAGAAAAGCTTAATTTTTTGAAGGATCAATAGGTGTTTTAGTCTATTAAAAATTGGCTTGCAGCAGAAATAAATTTATTAAAAGATACATCAACCTGTTCAGCGTTTCTGCTGGTTAGCGGGAATGGAACCATGTGAGAGTAAGGATGCTCAAAATCTTCAACCTGAACAGAAACATTGATATCCCGATAACCACCTTTCAAGGTGTTTAATGCTTCAATTGGAGGCGTTACACGATCTTGTTTTAATACAAATGATTTTATTTGGTATTGCAGTTCTTTGATCCTTTCCTCTCGTTCTTTCTGAAAAAAATTATAGCGAAGCATCGTTTTAAACCAGCTTTCATTTTTATGGAGCTCGTTGTGTTGATAATGAGCGAGGCGTTCGTCGTTCTTAAAATTTGTATTCAATAATTCTGTGAAAGATGTCTGCATGGCAATGGCGGCCCTTGAGTCCATGATGTATTTTGAGATTGGATACATCCGATCGATGGTCATTCCGCCGCAAAAGCAAAATAATTTAGCTTCTGAAAAAATATTTTTGGGATTCGCCATCATCAGAATCATCGAAAGAAAAGAGCCGATGGAATAGCCGAAAAGATCAAATGAGGCAGTTTTCGTAATTTCAGGAACTGTTCCTTTTCGTATTTCATAGATTAATCGGATAACATCATAATAAGTTTGTAAACCAGACCAGAAAATTCGTTGCGGATTAGATTCCAAACGGGTGCTTATAGCCGCATTTACGTAAGAACTATCAGTATTATCCGGGAAAATATCTGTACGGTTTTGAGAAGCGAGATACATTTCATTTCGGGAACTCCATGATTCAGGAGCGCGATCCATGTGAAAAGCAATCGGAAATAACAGCACCGCTTTTTTTGTTCTTTTTGCGATTTCGCTTGCCCAGGGAAGGTATTTGTCCCATTTTTTTTCATTTAAGCCGTGAAACATAATTATGACTCCTTCCGCTTGTACCTGACGGATGCCCTGAATAATATGGTAGTGAAAAGAGTTGTTACATTCAATAGAGAAATCGGTTGATTCGATGTCGGATAGGGAAGCATATTGTTTCAGGCTGTTTTCCTTAAAGCTGATCTGATGATGATCACAGAAAAGACGGTTGCTGCCAGGCAAAAAGTAACGGCCTTCAAGGGAATTAAATGTATGATGCGAAATTGTTATTCCCAAATCTTCCGATTTTTTTGAAGAACCGGAAGCTTCGAAAAGCTGTTTCAACCCATGGTGTAATTGATAATAGTGCATAGATATTCCATTTTATTTTCAAAAACGGAGTGGGGTTGTTTTGAATAACAGACTACGGCTGTTTGTTTGAATTGCTGTATGAAAGATAATACGTTTTTAGACGTGAATTATTATCCGGATAGGATTTTTTAAGGATTGTGAAATGCTGATTCACTGAAAAAGAAGGGGAAGTTGAAAATCTTTTCTAAAAATCAATTTCATCTTCTTCATCCAGAAAATTGAGTTCATCGCTTCGCTGTTCATAGTCCGGAGCAATTCCGGACGGATTGAATAATCCCCAGTTATCTGTAATGTAATGCTTTGGATTGAAGCCTGACACCCATTCGATAAAGAGCACCCGGAATTCTTCCAGCTGTTCCCGGATCAGCTTGTAGTATCTGATGTCCTCAAATCCGAACATTTCCAAGCTGTGATAGGATACCATTAAATCCCGTGCTGCTTTTCGGATAAATGTCGCGTTTTCCATTTTGATATCGTATAATTTTACGGAAAATGCACCCGCTAATTTGGCCTGAATAAGCATTGCGTCGCCCAGGAGCTGGTCTTTTAGTTGCATCAACGCCGGATTATCCTCCGGAAATAAGTCCGTAATGGCTCTGAGGGTTTCAAGAATTTCTTGGGATTTTTTATAGATGGGAGTTTGTCGATGGTTTTTCATGGTTTTGTTATTTGTGCTGTTTTTTAACAGAAGAATCGAAAAATTATACTTTATCAGGGATAAAATAATTGTTTTAAGTGTAATTATACCTGAAGGAGGGTAATATTTTATGATTTGGTAGTTTATATTCTCCGAAAAAGCCGATTTTAAGTTTAAATAGCTATAAATATTCCTGTTTAGTCAACATTTCATAATGTTCGCTAAATGATAATTTAGAGCAACAGACAAAGACACTTTATGATTATTGGTTTATACAAAATGCTGATGAAAGTTGGGAAATTAAAACGCTTGATTATATCGGAGATATTGTTGGCGGAAGTACACCTTCAAAAAATATAGAGGATTACTTTACAAACAATGGTATTCCTTGGATAACACCTAAAGACCTTTCTTTAAATATTGGAAATAAATTTATTAAACGAGGAGAGTTAGATGTAACCGAAAAAGGTAAAAACTCTGCATCATTAAATATTCTTCCGAGAGGTAGTGTCTTAATGAGTTCGAGAGCTCCAATAGGTTATTTAGCTATTGCACGAAATGGTGTTACCACAAATCAAGGTTTTAAATCATTTATTCCTAAATCTTATTTCACGACAGAATTTGTTTATTATACAATCCAAAATAGGTTACCTGCTATTGAGAGAAATGCAAGTGGCTCAACTTTTAAAGAAATTTCTACGAGTACGCTGAAAACAATCAATGCCACAATACCAACAAAAGATATAGTAATACAGTTTACAAATTTGGTAAAACCGATTTTTGAAAGACAAGAACTATTAGAAGAACAAAACCAACAGCTTTCCCAATTACGCGACTGGCTTTTGCCAATGCTGATGAATGGGCAGGTAAAAGTTGATTGATTTGTTTGGTAAATTATCATTTAGTTTATAAATAGACTCTTTATAAAAATTTCAGGGAAATCGTTTAGGTATCTTCGTGGGTTTTTAATTTTAAAAATCTATTAATGAAAGACTTGCTTAAACAAAATATCTTATACGATATGTCAAATGTTTTGAATTTTCAACAATTACAATTACTTGAAAAAGTGATTCAACAAAACTTACAAGATATTCACGTAGAGAAAGATAGTTCTAAAAATTTAGACACAAACGACAATAACGAACAGCTTCTCCATTATTTTATTTCATCTAAAAAAGTTGAAGGTTGTTCTGAAAAATCATTAAAATATTATCTGTCAACTATTGAAACCTTATTGAAAAAACTCAATAAAAAGATAGTAGAAATATCTACTAATGACTTACGGTTTTATTTATCTGAATATCAGGAAAAAAATAATTCTAGTCAGGTTACAATAGACAATATCAGACGGATTTTTTCTAGTTTCTTTTCGTGGCTGGAAGATGAAGATTACATCTTAAAATCTCCGGTAAGAAGAATTAACAGAATTAGAACTGCAAAAACCGTAAAAGAGATTTTAACAGATGAAGACATTGAAATCCTGAGAGATAATTGCAAAGAAATCCGAGATTTGTCTTTAGTGGAATTATTGTATTCTACAGGAATAAGAGTAGGCGAATTGGTAAGAATAAACCGTGAAGATATTAATTTTCACGAGCGTTCGTGTATTGTAACCGGAAAGGGAAATAAAGAACGGGAAGTTTATTTTGACGCACGCACAAAATTACATCTTATTGAATACTTAAAAACAAGAAAAGATACTGATAAGGCTTTGTTTGTTTCCTCATACCAACCTCATAAACGACTTTCTATTGCAGGAGTTGAAAATGTAGTAAGAAAGTTAGGTAAGAAATGTAATATCCGTAAAGTACACCCTCACAAATTTCGAAGAACTTTAGCCACAATGGCTATTGATAAAGGAATGCCTATTGAACAAGTCCAGAAATTATTAGGGCACGTGAAAATAGACACAACTTTGAACTACGCACAAGTTCAGCAAACCAATGTCAAAATCTCTCATCGAAAATTTATTAGTTGATTATCATAAATCCCAAACAAAAACACCGTGAAAAATAGATTAAATCATTTTATTTTCACGATATTTTACTTACATTTGTGATATGATATACCAACCGATACGGGATAAAATTGAGCATTTACAAAAGCAATACAAGGAACTTTCAAAAGAAAATGAAGAGCTTTTGAAAGAAATCACGCTTTCTGAAATTCCCGAATTGGTTTATAACTCCAATGCTATTGAAAATTCTACGCTTACACTGGAAGATACTGAGAAAATTCTTGCAGGAAGTGAACTCAACAGAAAAGTAAACGTACGGGAAGTGTTTGAAGCCAAAAATCTGGCTGAAATTACAGAGCAAATTTTGGAAAACCCCAATCGAAAAATAACGATAAAATTTATCTTGGAGTTGCACAAAGCGCTGCTTACCAATATTGACAGCAGTATTGCAGGACGTTTCAGAAGCGGAAAAGAATGGGTGCGTGTCGGTAATCATTTGGGAGCTAATCCAATGTTTGTAAACAGCTTGATGCAGGAGTTAGCGGACACTTACAACAATGAAAAAGACCTTTATTTTCTGGATAAAATAGCTCATTTTCACGCAGAGTTTGAAACCATACATCCTTTTGTGGACGGAAACGGCAGAATGGGAAGAGTTTTAATCAACCTGCAACTAATGAAGTTGGGATTGCCACCTATTATCATTCAAAATAAAAGTAAACATACTGAATATTACCCACTTTTTACCCACTATCCCGTAACGATGAATTATAACGGTTTTAGCCAACTTTTTGCTTTACTGTTACAAGAAGCGTTGCATAAACGGATTACAATGCTTACGGCAAAAAAAATAATTCCTCTCTCGGTTTGGGCAAAGCAAAACGGAATAAAAGGAAATATTGTTGCCAACAAAGCCAAACGACAAACTATTCCTGCATTTCGTTTGCGTGAAAAATGGATGATTGATGAAAAATTTCAACCTGAAAAATAATGTGATGAAAGAATTTAAGCTAAAAGAATTGCTCAAAATAAAAAATGGTAAAGACCACAAAAATATTGCAGATGGCAATATCCCTATTTATGGAAGTGGTGGAATTATGCGTTATGGAAATCAATCTTTGTATGAAAAAGAGAGTATTCTTTTACCACGAAAGGGTACGTTAAACAATATTCAATTTTCAAACAAACCTTTTTGGACTGTTGATACATTGTATTATACTGAAATTGATAAAAGCTTGGTTGAGCCATATTTTCTCTACAACTATTTAAAAATGTTGAATTTAGAAAATTTGAATACGGGTACAGGTGTACCAAGTATGACCTTTGATAGTTATTATAATCTTACAGTTCAACTACCTGAATTAGAGGTTCAAAAGAAAATTGCCGATATCCTTTCTGATATCGACAATAAAATCTCCATAAACAATTCGCTAAATGATAATTTACCAAACAAATCACTCAACTTTTACCTGTCCGTTCATCAGCATTGGCAAAAGCCAGTCGCGTAATTGGGAAAGTTGTTGGTTTTGTTGCAGATTCTTTTGTCTTTGCTTTTCCAATGTAGAAATCACTTTTTGAAACTCTATAAGTGTTTTTTCATCAGGTTTTACAATCGAATATGTTGAAACTAATGTTTCAAATAGGAGGTTTTTAATTCCACTCGTTTTTCCCTCAAAGCCAAAGAACACATTATTTTCATAGGCTTTGTTCCAAGAATACACAAAATAAAACAGTTCATTAGGGTTGTTTAAAGAAATAGCTTTACAAAAATTAGAACATATTAAAGGGTTTTCAAATCGTTCTAAAACTTCGGTTGTTATATATGCTAATCGTCCTGTTGATTGTGTGGGGCTTCCTCCTGAAATTTCAATTACTAAATCATTTTCAGATAAGATTTTATTTCTATTTTTTTCAAGGATAAATCTCGTTGGAGTTTTCATTTCACCTTTACCAATAATACCATTGATATCAGCACCACGAATACACTCAACTCTTGTAATATAATTTCCTTGTCCTTCCTCTTTTCCCCAATCACCACTTTTATCACTTTTAATGAAATTATTAAGCGTTACAATTTCCCATTTTGGATTTGCATTCTGCACAAACCAATAATCATAAAGCGTTTTTGCCTGTTGCTCTAAATTATCATTTATCTTATTATTCAATTCGATTTTATCATCTAAAGCGGAAAGAATAGAAGCTATTTTTTGTTGAGTAGGAAAATCTGGCAATTTGAGAGGAACAGACTTTATTATATCAATTGGTAGTGTACATCTTTGCCCACTCCCTCCTGCATTATTCTCAAAATATGTTTTTGCTTGTTTTGTATTAAACCAATAATGTAGAAACCGACCGTCTAATTCATTTTCATAAGGTGTAATCAAGGATAGATGATAACCCAAAACAACATCATCAAAATTCTCAGAAATATATGTTGATATACCAATGTCATCTCTCTTTTCACTATCTTTTGTAATTGCAACTTGCCCTTTTTTCAAAACAAACTTTTCAAACTCATTTTCATTACAAGACGCAATCATAAAGTCTTCAACTTTATCAGAATTGATAAACGAATTTTTATAAACATCGGTATAATTACATAGACGCACTACTCGTTCATCAGGCTTTGTTTTTTTATCAACGTTGCTCAATTTTACATCTGCGACTTCACCCAATTTTTTCGTTTGCCAATTACTCATACTTCAACTTTTTCAAATTCTCTAAAATCTGTTTTTCCAAATCGGCACTTTCTGTAAAAAGTTGTTGTAGATTGGTTTCAAAACCCTGCATTTTTTCGGTAAATTCTTCGGGAGTAATTGCTACATATTCAATCTTTATTTCAAAATATTGTCCGGCAGAAAAAGAATAATTTTTGGCTATTACCTCGTCTTTACTTACCACAACAGACAAGTCTTCTACGGCAATCTTGTTATTAAAAGTATCTACTATTTTTGCTTCTTCTTCACGAGTGAGAACTGTTCGTTGGTTTTTGCCTTCTTTTACGGTTTCACCCAATTTGGAAGCATCCATTAATATAATATGCTCACTGTCGGCTTTCTTATCTAAAAATAAAACTGAAACATTTGTTCCTGTATTCGCAAAAATATTACTTGGCATACTCACTACTCCACGAAGCCAACCTCTGTCAATCAGACGTTCACGAATTTTCTTTTCAATTCCACTTTGTGCTGTGATAAATCCTGTTGGAACAACAATTGCCGCTTTTCCTGTGTCACTCAAACTATACATAATGTGTTGAATGAACAGCAAGTAAATTGCCATACTTTCTTTTTTGCTTTTGGGAATGTTGGGAACTCCTGCAAAAAAGCGTTCGGTTACATTCGGCAAGGTTTCTACATCATTTCTCCAACCACTAAAATCAACTTTAAAAGGCGGATTACTCACGATAAAATCCATTTTTGCCGTATGACGGCTATGCAAAATGGTGTTTCCCTGTACAATGTTGTTGATGGAATGTGATAGGTTGTTCAAGATAAGGTTCAATCGCAATAAATTAGAGGATTTTTGCGACAAATCCTGCGAATAAATAGTACATTTATCTGTTCCTATTTTTGAAGCAATGTTCATTAACAATGTTCCCGAACCTGCGCTTGGGTCATACACTTTTGCATTTTTAGGGCTGTCATTACCAACAAGGATTTCTGCCATAATTTTGGCAATAGAATGTGGTGTATAGTATTCAGCATACTTTCCACCACCGTCTTTGTTGTAATCTTTTATCATATACTCAAAGAGCGTGGAAAAGAAGTCAAACCCTGCACTAAAAATTTCGTCAAAATTAAATTTAGAATTAGCAAGTTTGTTGATGATTTCCTTTGCAAAAACATTGTGTTTAGAACGGTCAGCAACGCTGTCTTGAATGAGTCGTTCTTCAAACAGACGAATATCAGTATTTCCGTCAGTGTGAACCGAATAAACAGCATTATTCTGAATGGCAATATCATTTAATACTTCATCAAAAATCTTGGCAAAATCAGGTTTATCTTGTTGTGAAAACAGATATTCCAATAGGTGCTGTAACCTCATTTCAGCAGCATTGTCCCCAATCTCAATTAAGAGCATATCATAATCGTCCTCTGATAGTGCTACAAGGTCTTTGTATGTTTTTATCGCAGGACGATTTTTTCTTATTTCGTAAAGAAACTTATCGTTAAGGAATTTATACAAAAACATTTGTGTAACGATTTTGTATTCGCTTGCTTCTCCTCCTAAACCATTGTGGTTGCATATTGCTTTAAGGTCATCAACTAACTGACGTACTGCAATGTTGTAATCTTGGGTCATCTAATGTATTTCTTTTATTTTTTATAATTAAGCTGCTACCTGATATTCTTCAAAATATTCATCACTTACATACCTGATTAATCGTTTGATAATATCTGCGTTGAGTTTTTGTTCAAATTCAGGTTTTTTCCAAATTTCGGTAATTTTTCGTCCTACTAATTTTTCAAAATATCCTTTGTTTGACAATAAATTTTGATTATTTGTAATGTCATCATCAATATTTGTTTTTATTTTTTCAAGAAAATGAAGTAGCGGGTTGTTAGCACTCGGAAGTCCACTCGGTTCAAAAGTTTTGAAAATCCGAGCAAATTTTTTATCTCCTTTGAATTTGTCTTTCAGTGTATTGTTTCGGCGATTTAAATCTTTAATTTTTTTGTAGATTTCCGACAATTCCTGACTTTCAAACTGCATCAGTTCGAGATTTGTTTCGCTTATTTTATGTTTTTCTAATAAACGACGAAAATCATCGTAAAGCGAAATCCATTCCGGGTCTTTTTGATGGAAGTTGCTTTGCAATTCAACACGTGTTTTGCGTGCATTGTCCATCAACTCATTGGCAAACATATTGAGCTGTTCTTCACCTATTTTTGTAAATTCAAAAACGACATTTTCTATGGCTTCGTTCAGTAACTCGCTCGAATTTACATCATTTATAGCATTTGCCAAATTCAGTAATTGCAAACGATTAGAAACTTCCGTCAAAAGTTGTGAGAAGTGCTTTTTATCAAGCGTTTCTGTTAATTCCGTATAACCAACAAGGCGAGCAATATTATAAATATCCCGTGCATCTTGCAACGCATTTTTGAGTTCAAGTAGTTTTTGTCTATCATTGATTTCTTGAATCTGCTGTGAAAAAAGTTCTTTATTATCACCTTTTTCGGCTGAATAATCGCTTAAAACGGTATGGATATGTTCAATTTTTTCTTCTATTTCTTCTTTGCTGAGGAACAGCGAGCCAAAAACATCATTTTCGTTTTCGCCTGTGCTATTAGTGTCATATTCTCGGTTAAGTTCTTCAAAGTAAGCGCGATTGGTTATGTCAAATTCTTTTGAAATATCTGCAAAATCAACTACATACCCCATACGAAACTCTTTGTACGGTCTATTAACTCTTGTAAGTGTTTGTAATAAATTATGTGCTTTGATTTTTCTGCCGAGATACAATTTTTTCAGCCGTGGTGCATCAAAACCCGTGAGTAACATTGAATAAACAAATAAGAAATCAATTTTACCCTCTTTGAAATCGTTAATTTGAGCATCACGTATTTCTTTATCATTTTCATTGTGAAGAATTAATGCAGAAGAAAATTGATTTTGTTTGCTAAACAAATCATGAAATTTTCGAGCTTGTTCCGAACTGTCACAGACCACCATTGCTCCAATAGATTTATCGCCAAAACGAACGCGCGAACTTTCAAAATCTTCTAAAATGTAAGCCAACATCGGCTCACAAAACCTTTCGTGTGCGTAAAGTTCTTTTTTATTGAGTGTGCCTATTTCAACCTCCATATTTTTGATTACCTTTTTCATCTCGGCTTTGTAAGAAGTTTCTATTTCTTCTCGCAAAAGTTTTAAAGTATAACCGTCTTTTATGGAGTTGTTGTAATAATACTTGTGAATATAATTGCCAAAGATATTTCGTGTGGTATTCAGATCGTTTTTATCTTTTAATTCAATATCTTCTTCTTCGCCTTTACTTGCATTTTTATATGAAATTAATGGTGTTCCTGTAAGTGCAATCTTAATAGATTGTTTGTCTGAATTATATAAATTGGGCAAAAACGAACCTGACAAATTGTAACTGCGATGTGCCTCGTCAATGAAGAAAATACGTTGTACATTCAAATCATATCCGCTGTTATTCAGTACCGTGGTGTCTTCGTTAAACTTCTGAATATTGACAACTGTAATCCCTTGAACGGTTGTATTTTTCTTAAAATCTTGTTGCAGTTCTTCTTTTGAATTTACTGTTGAAACTTCTAAATTACGTTTTTTAAATTCAGCTCTTGCTTGTTTCAATAAATCTAATCTGTCAACAAGGAAATAAAACCTTGGTACAATTCCTTTTTTGCTGAAATAATCAGTAAGATAACGCACCGAATAATAGGATAATGCCGTTTTGCCACTACCTTGCGTATGCCAAATAACCCCTTTCTTTTCGCTGTTTTCTAACGCTCTTCGAATTGCTTTTAATGCAAAAAATTGTGGATAACGCATTATGTGCTTTTGGATTGTGTTATTCTCTTCAACATACACAATTCCATACAAAAGCATCATTTTTAATCGTTCTTTGGTAAAAAGAGATGTTAAAATACGGTTTGTAGGTGTGTTTTCGTCTTTGTTGGTAATAAATTCTTGTGCGTGTTTCAGTGTTTGATAATTAGTATCTCTTAAAACACTATTTTCTATTTCTTCGTCAATGTCTTTTAGCCCGTCAATGAGTTCTGATTTTAATTCTTCCCGAAAATTATTGAATTTTACCTTTGAATTTCTTGCTGTTGTGGAGTAGAACGCACCTTGTAGTTGGTCTGCATTGCTATCATCATATTCCATATTATTGGAAAATACTAACAATTGAGTGATATTTATAAACTTACGAAATTTATCATTTTTAAATCTGTCATTAATTCTATCTCGCTCAGCTTTAATTCCTTGCGGATTATTTGGCTTTTTTACTTCGATAAATGCCAATGGTAAACCATTGATAAATAAAGTTATGTCGGAACGAAATTCATCTTCGCCATTGCGGTATGTGAGTTCGGTACAGCAATGAAAAATATTGTTTTTGAAATTATCCCAATCAATCAGTTTGTAAGTAGAATTTCCTTTGTTCAACAAACGGTTGTAAAATGTTTTACCTAAGTCATCAAATCCGAGTTCAAGCGAGATATTTTGAAATTCGGTTTCAAAGGTATTGAAAGACACAACTTCAATATTATCATCAGGAACATCAAATTCTTGTTTAATCTGTGTTCTATTTAGTTTGTAAAACTGCTCACAAAATACACTTTTGATAATGTTTGTATTTTCGTCAAATACATAATTCGCCGTATCTTTCAATGAAAAATACTGATATCCCAATCTGCACAAATGCAAAATAGCTGGAATTTTTACTCGGGAATCTTCGTTGAAGGACATAAAATTTATGTTTTTTATACGAGTTAAATATAGTTAAACGAATCTTTATGACAATATGCAACTTACAATCTCTCAGACTCACTTCCCAATACAAAACTTACTAAAGATATTCGCCAGCAAATCATCCTCCGATATCGTCCCTGTAATTACCCCCAAATGATACATCGCCTGACGAATATCCATCGCGACAAAATCACCGGAAACCTGCGTTTCCAACCCGTTAAGCGCCTGCTTTAACGCTACCGAAGCTGCCTCAAGCTCCGCGACATGACGCGTGTTCGTGATAATCGTTTCCTGTGCAATATCGTACCCTGTCTGAACCTGCTCGACCATCCAGTCCTTAAACACATCTATTCCGATTCCTTCCTTTGCGGAAATTCCGAGCACTTTTACGTCTTCCGAAGCCGTAAGCAGCTCTCCGGATTTTTGCAGATCGATTTTGTTTGCAAGAACGATGACCTTTTTCTGTGGGAACTGCGCTTTTAATTCCGTTGACCATTTGACAGCTTCCGCGGTTGGCATTGTTCCGTGCCCGAGCTGAGTGGAAGTCTCCGTGGCAGCATCACTCATCACCACGACGATTTGCGCCTGCTGTATTTTTTGCTTTGACCTTTCGATGCCGAGCGCTTCGATTTCTTCCGCCTGCTCACGGATTCCTGCCGTGTCGATCAACCGGAAGAGGATACCGTCAATGTTCAGCGTTTCTTCGATCACATCCCTGGTTGTTCCTTCGATGTTACTGACAATTGCGCGATCTTCTCCCAAAAGCTGGTTGAGCAGAGTGGATTTTCCGGTATTCGGAGCGCCGACGATGGCCACCGGAACACCGTTTTTGATGGCATTTCCCAGCTCAAAAGAACGAATCAGCCGTTCGATATATGCAATTACTTCCTTTACCAGCTGCTTTAATTCCGTCCGGTCGGCGAATTCAACATCTTCCTCTGCAAAATCCAGCTCAAGCTCCACGAGGCTCGCGAAATGGATCAGCTGCTCCCGTAATTCTTTCAGCTCACCCGAAAACTTACCGCGCATTTGCAGAATCGCCACATCGTGCGCTTTTTTCGATTCCGAATGAATAAGGTCGGCAATGGCTTCTGCTTGTGATAAATCCATTTTTCCGTTCATAAAAGCACGGAACGTAAATTCACCCGGTTCTGCCAGGCGGCAGCCGGAACGCACAAGCAACTGCAGGATCTGCTGCTGGATGTAGGTCGAGCCGTGGCAGGCGATTTCGATGGTTGATTCACCGGTAAAGCTTCTGCTTCCTTTTAAAACTGTAATCAGCACTTCGTCGATCAATTCTCCCTTTTCATTGGAAATCGTTCCGAAATGAACGGTGTGTGTAGGAACATTTTCAATATTCTTCGAAAAGACTTTTGAGCCGGTTTCAAGGGCTTTTTCACCTGAAACACGGATAACAGCGATCGCGGCCATTCCGTTGGCTGTTGATAAGGCACAAATAGTATCTGAAGAATTACCGGAAAAATGCATATAAAAAGTTTTGGTAAAGTTACTACTTCCGCAAGAATGCACAAAAAAAGCGTTAACTGAAAGGTTAACGCTTTTACTTATCATTATGAAACTAACTACTATTTCTTTTTCAAGGGAATAGTGGTATTGATCTTTATAGTTTTGCTCACACCGTTATCTGGATTACCGATTCCGTAATCGGTACGGTCTACTGAAAATTTTGCTTTCAGTGTGTTGTTGCTGAAAGTAAACGGAATGGTAATTAATTTGCTGACGCCGTGCATTTGTAAATGACCGGTAACTTCATATCCTATGTCTGCTATTTTTTTGAACCCGTTGGTATTGGAAATAAACTTGATGTGCGGATAATTATCACCGTCAAACCAGTCTTTGCCTTTCGCATGGGAATTTTTAAGGAAATTTCCTGTAGCGATAGAGCTTACTTTAATTACCAGAACAAATTTTGATTTCTCTAAATTGTCCGGGTCGAATGTTATATCACCGGAAAGCTCTTCGAAAATTCCGGAAGCGTCATCGCTGTCAAACGCCACATTGTAATTTGATGCGATTTTCCAATCTTGTGCAAACACAGAGTTCAATGCGAACACCACCAAAAGAATAGAGAAACCAAAATTTTTCATTGCTCGTGTATTTTAAAGAGATTCTTATTCTGCGCTTTTAGCAAATTCCAGGTCTGCTGTGAATTTGATCTCGTTGCTCAGCATTTGCTCAGGAAATCCTGCACCAACACCATAATCCAAACGGTTGATCGCTCCTGTGAATTTAATTCCGTAAGCTTCCTTTTTGCTTTGCGGATTAACTGTTTTTCCAACTAATACAGCGTTTAAAGCAACTTTTTTCGTTACACCGTGGAACGTGAAATCACCTTCTACTTTATAGTTGTTTCCTTTTTCTTTTTTCACAGAAGTTGAAACAAATTTAATTTCAGGATATTTTTCAGCATCCAGCAAATCCGCTGAACGTAAGTGATTATCTCTTTGCTCGATCCCTGTATTGATAGATGCAGCGTCTGCAGAGAATTCAATTTTCGCGTCAGATAGATCATCAGCTGTTGCAGTTAGCTTTGTATCGAATTTTGTAAATTGTCCGTTGAAATCAGAGATTCCTAAGTGTTTGATGGTAAAACCAAAATGAGAGTGTGCCTTGTCAAGGTCCAATGTAAAATTTGTAGCAGCTACGAATGACATTAACCCTAATGCCAATACTGCAAAACCGATTCTAAACTTTTTCATAAAATAACGTTTTTAATGTTTACTTGTGGCAAAGTTGCTAAAATATATATTACCACGGTAAATATTTTGAAAAATTTAAGATTTTAACATTAAGAAAAAGGGAGTAGAGGTACAAGATGAAAGACTGACATTGTGATTTCAGGACTTTACGAGTTATAATAGCATCCATCTACAATCCAAAAAAATAATTACATTTAACGTACAAAAGAGAAATACATAAATGAGCACGCTGGAAGATTTTATACGGTTATTAAGTGAAGAGCTTTCTATTGATGAAAATGAGATTTTGCCACAATCGGAATTCCGGGAACTGAGAAACTGGAGTTCGTTGAATGCGTTGCTGATTTTGTCCCGAATTCACGAGATAAAAGGGATTTTGCTTTCACCGGCTCAGCTGTCAACGGCTAAAACAGTGAAGGAATTTTTTGAATTAATATAAAAGACACGTTTTGAATATCAGGAAGATACAAATTGTTCATCCCGGCCGGCAGGTTGACAACCTTGATTTATTTAAAAATGAAATTCCGGATATTGAAAAATTTGCTGTTTCAACCGGGATCCGTTACCGCTACGTAGCACCGGAACATCATAACGTTGAAGATTACTTTGTGCAGGGAATCCGTTCAGCAGTTGAAAATGTTCAGGAAATAGATGTATTAATTACGGTAACACAGACACCGTCTAAGCTTGTTCCTTCAATTTCCAATTATCTGAATAAGCAGCTCCGGTTCCGGGAAGACATTCTGATGTATGACCTGATTTCCGGTTGCAGCGGCTATACGGAAGCGCTGGTGCTGGCAGATTATTTTTTTAAGACAACAGCGGCTGAAAAGATACTTATTTGTAACGGTGATTTCAGCAATCACATCGTTCAGCAGGAAAACTATACCATTCGCCCTTTGTTTTCCGATGTCGCGGCAGTGACACTTTTGGAAAGAAACGATGAAGCAACTTTTTTTTCCAATACAAAAAGCTTTCCGGACGGTTACGGCGCGATCAATTCCGAAGAAGGCTGGATGAATATGAACGGCCTGGAAGTTTTCCAGTTCAGCACGCAATATGTAGCGGACTCTGTCCGTCAGCTGCTGGAAAAAGGTAAAAAAAACATTTCCGAAACAGATGGATTCTACTTTCACCAGGCAAATCTGATCATTAATAAAACATTGGCGAGACAGCTGCAGCTTTCTGAAGAAAAAGTACCGTTGTCAATTCATGAATTCGGGAATTCTTCTTCCGCGTCAATTCCGTTGACTTTGGCATTGAACAATAAAAAAGCAGCAGGAAAGCAACGCCTTTTGCTGTCAGGGTTTGGTGTCGGATTTAAAATTTGCAACGTATTGGCAGAAACTGCTACCTTTGAATCAAATATTTCTGCTTTTGAAGACCGCTGATTTCGATATTGTTGTTCCCGTTTATAATGCTTCTAACCGCTTGAAAGCATTGTTGGATGCATTGGAGCAGCAGACCTCCGAATTGTCCTTTCGGGTAATTCTGGTGGATGATTTCAGCAAAGACGATTCTTATCAAAAGATCATCACTTTGCAATCCGGTTATTCGTTTGAAACGGAAGCAATCCGGCTGGCATGTAACGTCGGTCAGCACAGCGCGACAATGGTAGGGCTGGCGCATGTTCAGGGAGAATTTGCCGTAACGATCGATGACGATTTGCAGCATCACCCGAAAGAGATTCGGAAGCTGATCGCTGCTTATAACGAGAAGAAGCCGGATCTGATTTACGGCTCTTATGTGGAGAAAAAACATTCATTTACGAGAAATGTTGGCTCCTTTCTGCTGAAACAGATCGTGAAGATTTCCAATAAACGGCTGATTAACATCACTTCCTTCCGGTTGATCAGAAAAGAAGTACTGAGCTCTTTTCAGCAAAGTGATAAGCCGGTTGTTTTTATTGATGAGCCCTTAATTCACTTTGCATCGTCGATTGAATACGTGAAAGTGGAGCACCAAAACCGGGCAGACGGGGAAGCATCTTCGTATTCATATCGTAAGCTGATCGCCTTCGCATTAAATATCATTTTGTTTCATTCATCGCTACCTCTGCAGTTCATTACGCGCTTAGGCCTGCTGATGTCGCTTACCTTTTTCGGGATCGGCTGTTACTATATCTGGCAAAAGTTTATTTATGATGTTCAGCTGGGCTTTACTACCATTATCGTTTCCATTTTCTTTAGCTCCGGACTTATACTTTTCGCGCTGGGAATCATAGGAGAATACATTCGTAAACTCTGGTCCTCTCAAAACCAGCTGAATAACATAGTTATCCGTTCACACGATGTTTTTAAAAGGTAAATTTTGTCAGCTAAGAAGCATCACCACCCATGATTTACCGCTTTTGCTGGAATGGAGAAACAGTGAGCATGTACGTGTGAATATGGAACACAGGGAAATCATTTCTCCGGAAGAGCACACCGGCTGGTTCCGGCGCATTACCGATAACGGATATCATTATTTTATGATCGAGTCACCGGAACTGATACCTGTCGGAACGATTTACTTGTCCGGAACGACAGCGGATAATGGGGCGGAAAGCGGATTATATATTGGTGATCAGCGGTTTTTAGGAACTGGAATTACCATTGAAGCTTCCTGGCTGGTTATTCAGTTTGCTTTTGAAGAGCTCCGGCTGGATTATTTATTTGCAAAAGTAAAGGAAGACAATAACGAGATCATCGCTTACAATAAAATGCTGGGATTCAAAGAAGAAAAAAAGAGCAGCAACGGCTTTTTAAGAATGGTTTTGGTCAGAAAAGAAGAAGCTCTTTAAAATAAAAAACTGCCCTTTCGAGCAGTCTTTCAAATTATTTGATCTTACTGATCGGGTTTCTTAAACCTTCCCATTCTACAAGATGAAGCTTAACGACTCCGACAGGGATTTTTGCCTTTACATAGATCGGAATCTTGTTGTCATCGTCCGTTACCCAGAAATTCACATCTTCTTCGCTCTTGAAATAGCGCCCTTTCTGAACGACAGGAACGAATTTCAGACATTTGAATTTTCCTTTCCGGATGGTAATATCATCTTTCCCCACATATTTAATCTTTAATGGCCAGATCTCACCGTCCATAAAACAGTTGAATTCTACGATATCTCCCACTTTCAGGCTTTTAAAATCCAGTGTCCTTGCATGATAAAAAGAAGAGATCATATCCTGGATCCCGATAGGAACGTTGATATCGCCCTTTTCTGTTTTTACCTGCTGCTTATGCTGGTTGAACACATAATTCTGCTTAATGACATAACCTCCTTCGTTAACATCCCGGTTAAACTCCCAGGGGAACGCACCTTTTTTGTCAATGTAGCTTTCATACACATCATTAACCTTGTATATTGCGTTGAATCCGCCCAGCGTTTTTCCCGTAGCGACAACATGGACCAATTCGCGTCCCTGCGGCTTTTTGGTTGTAGATTTTACTTCCAGCACGGCTTCTCCCGCGTCCATCACTCCGTAAGTGACACGGTATCTCAGCTTTTCCCCGATCTGAAACGTCTGGTTTTTTGCTGTCGGATAGCTGACAGAAACAGTCGCCATGCCAATGATCCCAATGAGAGCGACTAACGGAAATAACCACCACTTTTTCATCTGTTATTAGTTTTTTAAATTCTGTAAATCAAACTATATGCCAATCCAAAAATGCTATCTTTGATTAAAACGGGAACCATGTTAAATTTTGAATCTTTTAATCCGACAAAAGTGCTTTTCGGCAAAGAGCAATACAGCAAATTAACGAGAGAAATTAAACAATTTACAGCAAAAAGCAAAATTTTAATTGCGTACGGTGGCGGATCTATCATCAGAAGTGGCCTTTTGGACAAAGTAAAAAGAGAGCTGAACGATTTTGAAATTATTGAATTCGGAGGTATTGAAGCAAATCCGGAATACGATACACTGATGAAAGCGGTTGAATTATGCAGAAAAGAACAAATTGATTTTATTCTTGCAGTAGGCGGTGGCTCCGTGATTGATGGGATTAAGTTTGTGGCAGGCGCTGTTAACTATAACGGAGATCCCTGGGATGTGCTTACACGCAAAGAAGGATGCGTTTTTAAATCCGCCATAGCTTTCGGAACGATCCTTACATTACCGGCAACGGGCTCGGAGTCGAACAGCGGCGCTGTGATCAGCAACAGCCGTTTGCAGGAAAAAAGGACGATGGGAGGGCCTTTGTTCTTTCCGAGGTTTTCCATTTTAGACCCATCCCTGCTTTCAACTGTTCCTCCGCGGCAGGTAGCGAACGGAATCGCGGATGCCTATATGCACACGCTGGAGCAATACCTGACGGTTCCCACAACGAATTACCTCCAGGAATATGAAGCGGAAGCGGTTTTGAAAACACTGATCAAGATCGCACCGGATGTGATTAAAGATCCTTCAGATTACGATCTGGCGGCAAACCTTTATTACTGCGCAAATCATGCATTAAACGGTAATTTGAAGAACGGAGTGCCTGCTGACTGGTCTACACACATGATCGGCCATGAACTGACGGCGCTTTATGGGATTGACCATGCGAGAACACTGGCGATTATCTGCCCACGCTTATATGAGAATAAATTTGCCCGCAAAAAAGAAAAGCTGGAGCGCTACGCGAAAGAAGTCTGGAATATTACCGGGGAGAATACCGTACGGGAAGCGATCAAAAAAACGGAAACCTTCTTTCAGTCGCTTGGGATCGAGACCCGCTTAAGCGCTTACACGCAGGATTATGAAAAAGCTCCGCAAATTGTTAAAGATCGCTTTATTGAGCGAGGGTGGAATTACCTGGGAGAAAATCAGCTGATCACTCCTGAAGATGCGTATGAAATCGTCCGTTCCTGCTTTTAAGGAGTTAAATTCGCTCAGGTCGGTTTTAGGAATTTATAATATACCGATAACATAATCGCCTAAAAATAAACGGTATAAATAGGGGGCTGCATCTCTGTGCTTATTTTTAAATGTTAAAATAAATAAAATAATTACCACGGTAAATAAATTTACTTACATTTGTAACATCAACAATGAAAAATAATTTTAAAAATAAGAAATATGGCAACTTGGAACATCGACAAAGCGCACTCAGAAGTGCAGTTTAAAGTAAAGCACTTGGTTATTTCAACAGTAACAGGATCATTCAATGATTTTGACGGCCAGCTGGTGGCTGATTCAGATAACCTGGAAGGAGCGAAAATTAATCTGGATATTGATGTGAACTCAATTGACACAAAAAATGCAGACAGAGACGGACACTTGAAATCTCCTGACTTTTTTGCTGCTGCTGAGTTCCCGAAAATCGCAATTAATGTAGATTCGATCACTAAGAAATCAGATGATGAATACGTTTTACATTCAAAAGTAAACATCAAAGGAGTGGAAAAACCGGTAGATTTTAATGCTGAATTAGGAGGTATAACTGTTGATCCGTACGGTCAGACTAAAATGGGCCTTGAAGTGGCAGGTAAAATCAACCGTCAAGAATTTGGCTTAACATGGAGTGCAGTAACGGAAGCGGGCGGCCTGGTAGTTTCTGATGATGTGAAGCTGGTAGGAAACGTTCAGTTTGTAAAAGCATAGGATAAATAACAATTCAAAAAAAGGGGCTGGTTTTTTGAACCAGCCCCTTTTTTTATAACCTGCATTATTGTTTTTATTCCACGACGAAATGCTTTGTGTAAGAAGCTTCTTTCGTTGCAACGGATACTAAATAATTTCCTTTTGACAAAGCAGAGATATCAATTGTGGTAAATTGCACATTGGAATTTTCTTTCACCGATTTCTGCACCAACAGCTTTCCGGTCATATCATAAACAGCTACGGTGTAATCTGCAGCTTCAGTTTCCAGAGAGATGTTTAGCACCTTATTTGCCGGGTTCGGATACACTTCCAGGCGATTTACATTTTCAGCATAATCCGTAGAAAGCACTGCTAAGGGATATTTTTCCGCATTATAAATTTCACCGGTTTCGTTGTCGATCAGTAAAATGACCGCATACATATTGTTTTTTTCGAAAGCGGACGGAATAGTATAGTTAAATGTATAGGTAGCTTCTGTTGTTTCTGTGATAGAAGAAGGAACAGAGCCGGACTGGCCGTTATATCCGCCTAACAATGCACGCCCGACATGATTGTAAACCATTAGAGATGCAGCAACAGGATCCGTTAGCAATTCATATCCTCCCATAGGGCCGTATTCGCCTCCGGAGTAGTAATTTGTCTGGTTGTAGCCGCTTGCTGTTCCCGTTACGTTATCTTCGATCATTACTACACCCAGCCGCAGGTTAGCATTCGCAATTATTGTATTGAATTTTGCTTTGGCTTCAATAGTTACACTTGTTCCTGATGAAGTTACGATTCCTTCTACTTTTGCGAGCGTTGCAACGTCTTTTCTTTGGTTGTAATAGTCGACAAAATAAGTCTGACCTACTGTTTCATCTAAAATAACACGGTCCACATTGCAGGAAGGATAACCTGAAAAATCTGCTCCGTTATCATACGCTGACACCGTCATAGGGTCGTCATTATGAACCGCGATACCAATAAATCTGTCCGGATAGGTGGAATGCATGTAATCCATAGCAACCGCACCTCTCGGACACCATCCGCACCAGGTTCCCGTACCTTCTTCAATTACGACTTTACGTGTATAAGATTCCGAAATCGTATTGAATTTTGTGTCCGGAACAGTATTATCTGACGGATCGGAATCATCATTAGTATTTACTTTAAGGATCTCATGAGAAATTACCTTTTCCAATATGGTGGAATAATTCAGGGGAGTGGGAAGATTAACCGTTGCGGACTGAAATGAGTTAATAGTTACATTCACATCTTCCTCCACATCAGTTGTCCCGTCGGAATATTTAACCTTCAGGGAAGTAACCGTATTTCCTCCTTTATTGAAAACAGTATAAGTAATGGTATTGTTCGTGTTGACAAGAGACAGGCGGTTGTGGCTCGCTTTCTCCAGCTTTACGTCATCATTATTCAGGACGGAAACTTCCACATTGTCAATATATAACAGGTATTTATCGTTGGCGACATTCCGGAAAGCGATGTAAATGCTGTCACCGGCATACGATGATAAATCCAGGTATTTTGTTTTCATTTCTTCCGGATTACCGGTCTCTGAAAGTAATTTTGTTCCGGCGAGGAAATCAGCAACAGCGTTTCCTTCCGTGGAGATCCATACCTCATAATCGTCCGGATAAGACGGATCCGGAGCCATTACGTCATATTTTAGCACATAGTTGCCTCCTGCCGGCAAAATGATCTGTGGTGTTGCCAGCCAGTCGTTGGATTTTCCTGTGGGAGAATACCAGCTGGTAGAAACAGCGACTTTTGTCCCTAAAGCAGAAATAGCCCGCACTATCCAGGCATTAGAGCCCATAAAATTTACGCTGGAAGCAGGGTTTTTTCCATCGACATTATACTGCGCCCATCCGGCGGGAAGCGTGGAGGAGCTTTCAAAATTTTCATGGAAGATGGTTTGTCCGAAACCCACTGCTCCTGAAAGAAAAAGAGAAGAAAGTAAAAGTTTTTTCATAGACTTTTGAATTTTACACGTTTAATCAGATTTCTAAAATAATCTTTTTGTAACAATGTGTTTACAAAGTGGTTTGTTATTTTTGGAAAAAAAGTAAAAAAATCAATGAAATACTTAATCGTGGGGCTGGGAAATCCGGGCTTAAAATATGAAAATACCCGCCACAATATAGGTTTTAAAGTACTGGATGCAATAGCAAAAGAAGCGGGAGAAAGCTTTTCAACGGGCAGGCATGCGGAAGTTGCAATTGTGAAGCACAAAGGAAGGACGCTCATTCTGATCAAGCCGACAACATTCATGAATTTAAGCGGGAAAGCAGTACAGTTCTACCTGCAAAGCGAAAAGATCCCTTTGGAAAATCTAATGGTCATTACAGACGATATTGCATTACCGTTCGGAAAGCTCCGCATGAAGCTGAAAGGAAGTGACGGCGGACATAACGGGCTGAAGGACATCCAGGCTGTTTTAAGGACGCAGGAATATATCCGTCTGCGATTTGGTGTCGGAAGCGATTTTTATAAAGGCCAGCAGGCAGATTATGTTTTGGGAGAATGGACTTCGGAGGAGCTGATATCCCTGGGAGAACGGATCAATGTCGCCGCTGAATTCGTGAAGAGCTTTGTAACAATTGGCCCTCAGCTCACTATGACAAATTGGAATAATAAATAATTAATTTCATAAGTAATTCTTGTTTAAAGATATAATTCTATCTTCGTGAGATAATTTTAAATAATCAATCATTATGAAAACCAAACTGATTTTAGCATTATTAGTGGTATCACCACTTTTAGGATTCGGGCAAAAGTTTAAAATTTTATCCGGAAGTTTTGAGCCCCTTAAAGGAGAAACGGAATTCAATGTTCAGATGGATTACTCTCAGGTTAAGTTTTATAAAGAAAACATGAATGAGAAACAATACATCGAAAAGCGTAAAAAGGAAATTACGGCTGATAAAGGTGCTGCTGAAGCAGACAAATGGTTAAGCGACTGGGAAAGAACAAAATCCGTTCAGATTTTAGATAAAGTTATTGCCGTTACTAACAAACATAACGGAAAAGATCATAAATACAGCGCAGAAGGTGATGCGAAATATACGCTGGTGGTTCGTCCGCAGTGGATTTATCCGGGATGGTACGGAGGTGTGATGAAAGAGCCTTCCAAGCTGAATGTTATATTTGACTTTGTAGAAACAGCAAATCCAAGCAAAGTGGTTGTTTCTGTTAACTGTACCGGAGCTGTAGGTGACATTTACCCTGTGGGAATTCCAAACACGAACGACCGTATCGCAGAAGCATTCGGACAAGGTGGTGGTGCGTTTGTAAAATTTGTAAAGAAAAACCTGAAATAAGTAACGCTAAAAGCGTGAAAATAAAAACCCGGTTGGAAGACCGGGTTTTTTTGTGGGCTAATATTATTTATCAGGGCTTAATAGTGATAGTTGTTTCATACCCGGCAGAAACAGAGCCTTTTCCTTTTACGGTTACGGTATTTCCGGCAACAGTTTTATAATCACAATCTACCCAGTAAACTCCGGGACTCAGGTTTTCAAACTTGACTTGGCCGCTATTGTTGGTCTTTTTCTTCTCTGAGTAGAGATAATTATTAAAATCCGCTTCATTATTGTACAAATAAACGTCCCGGCCGATAACGGAATTTCCCTGTCCGTCACGGACATTTACCACCAGGTTTCCTGTGGTATAGGTTTGATCATAATAGCAAAGAGAGCTTAAATGTATATTCGCTTTGGGATCATAATTCAGAGCAGAGGCATCCATACACCCGTATTTGTCTTTTTTACAGCTTGCCATGAAAAAAAAGGGCAGTATTAAAAGAAGTGTTTTCAGTAAATTTTTCATTTTTATATTTAGTTTATTGAGTTACATTTCTGCTGATATTAATAAAAGGAACTTCCACTTCTATTTCCTTTTCTTTGATCTCATCTCCTTTTTTGAATAAAGAACCGATAACTTGCTTTTTCTTGAAAACCAGGACAGCTTTGTTCAGATAAATGATCTTAACAACCGCTTCTCTGTGCACATGTTTGTTATCCGAAAAATATACAGTATCACCTACCTTTAAGGTTGGCTCTTTTTGTTTTTCGGCAGCCTCTGTATCAAAATATAAGTCATATTCTGATTTTTTAGGACTTGCTTTGTAGATCGCTCCCGTAGCATAATCCGGGATCAGCCATATAAAGCCGAAAAGGCAATCCAGAATAAATGCTCCGGCACGTACTTTTCTGGTGAGGTGCACTTCCTGCTCTAAATAGCCGTCAGCAGCTATTTTAATGGTTGATACTCCTTCTTTCAATGCTTTTTTAGAAACTTTTATGCTGGTAGGTGCATTTCCCATAAATGAACCGTTGTAGTATACTTTTGCATTTACAGGATTTCCGCTTTTGATAGTTACCTTATCTTTTACTCCGGTAAAAATAAGCGCGCAGCTTTGTAAGGACATGGCGAGTATCAGTGCTAAAGCAAGAGCTGTTTTTTTGATCTTCATTGGGTTAGTTTTGTTCGGATTGTTTTTATTTCCTTTAATATTTCTTTCAGGATCTCACTGTGCTTCTGGTTTTCCTCTCCATCTTCATTACTTTTTTCATCCATCAGAAAGGAGACCTTAACACCCAGAATTTCTCCAATTTTTTTCAGCCGTTCCACGGAAACTCCGGTTTCTCCTCTTTCCAGACGTCCATAGTTGGCGACGTCAATTCCCAGCTCATCCGCCATGTAGTTTTGAGTGAAATTCTTACTCAATCTCAGAAACCTGATTTTATCGTGTAATTCCATGATTTACAGAAAACAAAGTTATTGTTCGTACTCAAAGTGGCAAAGGCGTTTTTCGCACATTATAGGCGTTTTTTGCAATATTAAAGCGAGAGGACTGCCTTCCTCCATTTTTTTACTTCTCTTTTAGTACGGATTTTTACATTGATTACACCTGCTTTTGGATAAAAGGTTTTCTTCTCATATATCAATATAACCAAAAAGCACCCTATTATTTTGTTAATCTTTATGAGGCATCTACCCGAAAGGCGGATAAACGGAACAGATCATGATTTGAAATTGGTTGATAATCAGTTTTGTTTTCTGCTCAAGTAATATGCCGTAGTTTGTTCAGGGATAATTCCGTTCTCGGCCTGATATAATAAACAGCATGAAAAACGTTTGATAGTATAACAACAATTCAGTGTAATTTCAGTAGCGATTACAGCTGTGTAATCGATATTATAAGAAATACGGTATCTTATAATACCCATAAATGTATATTTTTTCCCGTTTATGTTGATTAATGGTGAAAAAATATTCCCGAATAATTAAACAACTTTGCGAAGCATGGTACATAGAGGTGAAATAGTTGAGCAGGCGGTCAGAAGAAGTGGAGTTCCCATTACTACAATCGCAAAACGGCTTGGAAGAAGTCGCCGTTGGATGTATTTAATGTTTGAAAACCCCGATGTTTCGATTGAAATAATTACCCGTATCGGCCAGATCATCTATTATGATTTCCATCAGGATTTCCCGTCTCTCTTTCAAAAATTCCAGGTGGTTGAGCAGCTTCCCTACGATTTAAAGCATGAAGGAGAAGAATACTGGAAAAATAAGTACTTCGCATTGCTGGAAGAGTATAATGCACTTCTGAAAAAATTCACAACGGAGATCTGAGAAATCATTTACAAGAGAGAATCGAATCTCTTCTTCTTTCTGAATAAGTATGAAGCCATACTGAAACCCGGGAAAAAGGCAGAAGTGACAGAAAAATACCTGTTCTTTTATTGAGAAAACAATTTTTGTGCTCATAACCGTATAAAGTATGCTCTTATGTGAAACTTTAACGTAAAAATTTTTTCTCCCTTCGATACTCAACTTTGTAAATCATGGTACATAGAGGAGAAATAGTTGAACAGGCAGTGAGGAAAAGCGGAGTTCCCATTGCTACGATTGCAAAGCGTCTTGGGAAAAGCCGCCGCTGGATGTATTTGATGTTTGACAATCCCGATGTTCCGATTGAAATGATCGCCCGGATAGGGAAGATTATCTATTACGATTTTCATGAAGATCTGCCGGACTTATTTCCTAAAGGCCAGATTTTCTCGGATTCATCCGTTAACTATAAGCCCACCGAAAGCGTAGAATACTGGAAAAACAAGTACTTTATCCTGCTGGAAGAGCACAATGCGTTATTGAAAAAGCTGGCAGGACAGATCTAAGAAGATTATTTCACAAGCATTAATTTCTGAATATTCCGGAGGTATTGGCATAACATTATGCCAGTATTGAGCTATATCCGCTTTTGCTTTTTGAGCGAAAATGCTCATTCATTTCCTTCAGCAATTTTACCTTGCCCGTCGGTTCCGTTTTTTTGTATTCATAGCAAGTCCAAAATCTTCTCTTCATCAGCACTGATTTTTCAGGATCAGCTCTTATGGCTTTATTGATATTGTTCCGTTTAAATCTTGTATAGACCATTTCTGTTTCCCTATGGTTGGTATTGAAAATATTTTTGGCGATGCCTGTCAGAAATAAGCAAACAGCAAATCCGTTTTCGGCTTGGAAAACATCTTCAAAAACATGCAATAGAAGCTGTAAGGTTACTGATATTCGCCTCAGTACATTAGAAAAAGCAATAAACCTTTTGAAGAACCTGTATTAGTTTTCCGGGCGGACATGAAACAATAAATAACGCTTCCGTGTAGCCTGAAAAAGATACAATAATGCTTTACAGCAATAAGGAAAACTTTATTCTTTTTATTATAAAAACAAAATTTATACGCACAATCGTACAAAATATTCTCTTATGTGAGATTTTAACGTAAAAAACTTTTCTCCCTTCGATGCTCAACTTTGTAAATCATGACACATAGAGGAGAAATAGTTGAACAGGCAGTAAGAAAAAGTGGAGTTCCTATTGCCACGATCGCAAAACGTCTTGGGAAAAGTCGTCGCTGGATGTATCTGATGTTTGATAACCCCGATGTTCCGATTGAAATGATCGCCCGGATAGGAAAGATTATCTATTACGATTTTCATGATGACCTGCCGGCTTTGTTTCCCAAAGGCCAGACTTCATCAGAATCGCCTATCATCTACACGCCCTCTGAAAGCGCTGAATACTGGAAAAACAAGTACCTTTTACTGCTGGAAGAGCACAACGCGTTATTGAAAAAGCTTACTTCCGGAACCTGAGAATTCCGGTTTTAACCTATATAAAACAAATCTCTGCAGCTTTAAGCTTCGAAATCCATTAACTTTGTACTTATGGATTACGCTGTTGATTTAAAATTCCAGAATCTGGTCAGACATCTTGAAAAAGAATTCGGGCCCGGGCTGGATACACATACTATTCTTTTTATTATCGGAGTTCAGGAACTGGGGCTTGGATATAAAAAATTCAAAAAGAACGAAAAGACGGATCTGATGCACGTTGCCTTGTGTACGGTCCTGGAGCCTTATGGCTACTACAAATACATCGGAAATGATAAGGATAACTGGCCGCACTTTGAGCTGGTAAAAGAACTTCCTCATTTAGGACAAAAAGAACAGCAGTTCCTTATGAAAGAAGCGATCCTGGATTACTTTGTCAAAAACGGCTATGTGGAAGAGGATAACGTTAAATCTTCAGAAATTATCTAAATACTTATATTTGCTCATCAATATTAAGAAATGGAAATATTAACACAAGCTGCTCAGCTTATTCTTTCACTGTCTATTTTAGTAACTCTTCACGAGTTCGGTCACTATATCCCGGCACGTCTTTTTAAAACACGCATTGAAAAATTTTACCTGTTTTTCGATCCGTGGTTTTCACTTTATAAAAAGAAGATCGGTGATACGGAGTGGGGGATTGGCTGGCTTCCGTTGGGCGGCTATGTAAAAATCGCCGGAATGGTGGACGAATCCATGGATACGGAACAGCTTAAAAAACCTGCTCAACCCTGGGAATTTCGCTCTAAACCGGCCTGGCAGCGGTTGATCATTATGATCGGCGGCGTGACGGTGAATATTGTTGTCGGATTTTTTATTTACATGGGAATCGTGTACTTCTACGGACTGGAAGAACTAAAACCTTCGTCTTTAAAAGAAGGTCTTGCCATTCACCCGGAGCTGGAAAAATACGGACTGGAGTCAGGAGATAATATTATCCGTATTAATGATAAGGATATTCGTACGGTCAATGAAATCAACGCGATAGTGATGCTCCGGAAAGGATACAAGCTGGATGTTGTAAAAAAAGACGGTACGAAAACAGTAATTACGCTTCCTGAAAAAACAGAAATGGAGCTTTTTCAGAAAGGAGCTTTTCCTGCTTTCGGATTGCGCGGATTGCTGGACACGCTGAAATCTGTGGATTCAACAGGGATTGCATATAAAGCAGGCCTGAAAACAGGCGACCGAATTTTAAAGATTGACGGAAAAGAGCTTGTTTACTTTGATGATCTGCAAAAGGCGACGTATTCATCAAAAAACAAAGAAGTTGAAGTAGTTTTTATTCATGATCAGGATACTATTTACAAACAGGTAAAATTTGATGAAAAAGGACTGTTAGGAGTTGGAGTAAATCAGAATTTCTTAGATGAAAAAAGTATAACTACCCGTAAATATTCTTTGCTGGAAAGCTTTGGAAAAGGCTGGGAGCTGGGAACAAATACTCTTTCCGATTACATCAGCCAGTTTAAGTTTGTTTTCACCAAAAAAGGAGCAACATCCATTGGAGGCTTCGGGACAATGGGGAAAATTTTTCCGACTACATGGAACTGGAAAATTTTCTGGATGAACACCGCATTTATTTCTATTGTGCTGGCATTTATGAATATCCTTCCGATCCCTGCGCTGGATGGCGGACACGTTATTTTCCTGCTCTATGAAATGATCACCGGAAAAGAAGCGCCTCAGAAAGTTCTGGAGATAGCTCAGTATATCGGGATCGTGCTGTTGCTGAGCCTGATGCTTTATGCAAACGGAAACGATATTTACCGCTGGTTGTTTACGTAAAGGAATGCAAAAGATCGCTTTTTTGTGCGGAGCCCGCCGTTGGGAGGACACGGAAGTAAACTTATTGAACTGCGCGGAGGCTTTTTCTGAGAAAAATTACAATGTAAGCGTTTTTTGCCTGCAAAATACTCCGCTTTACAGGGAAGCGGAAGCAAGAGGTCTGACCGTTATTCCCATTAGAGAGCATCGGAAATATTTCGATTTATTTGCTGCCCAGCGATTGATCTTTCTTTTGGAAAAGCATCAGATAACACACCTGTTTATCTTTAGGAGCAGCGATATAGGCATATCCGCAATGGTGAAATCTTTTTTGAAACGGCCGGTTGATATTACTTTCTTCCTGTCAGCTGAATCCGGATTCATGAAACGGTTCCTGATGCGGAATTATCATTTCCGGCAACTGGATCATATTATCTGTTCTCTTAATGTTCAAAAAGAAGAGATCTGCACAGCAATAAACAAGAACGATCTGAAAATAAAGGTGATTCCTCCCATGATTCCTTTTGAGGAAAATCAAACAATCTGGAAAAAAACCGAAGCACGAAAGTTGCTGAATCTTCCCGAAACAAAAAAAATATTCGGATTCATCGCGACGGAAGGAAATGCTAAAGCACAACTGTTTCTGTTTTCAGCATTAAAACAGCTGAACAGGCCGGATTTGCTGATCTGTCTGCTGGATAAAACCGACAGGCAGGTATGCCGGAAACGAGTGGAAGCCAACAGCCTTAATGAAAAAGTTATTGTGCTGCCCTACAGAAAAGAAGAAGACCTGTTTTTCCATGCGGTTGACATCTTTATCAGCATTCCTTCAAATAGTGCTTTTGAATTTAAAATGCTGGAAGCCATTTCATTCGGGAAGTCAGTGCTGACGGATAACAGAACAGGGAATCAGGAAATACTGGATAACGGAACGTTCGGATTTTTGTACGAGCGTGGAAGTGAACAGTCTCTGGCAGAAAAAATGGTTTCGTCCGGTTTTTCTGAGCTGGATCAGGAAGTTGTTAAGACATTTTTGAAAGAACATGGAACAACAGCCTTTTTAAATCAGGCAGAAGCGTTTTTATCCCTTAAAAAGTAGTTTTTCCGGCGGATAGCAAACAATTCTCGTTTATTTAAAATAAATTTGTTGTTCCAACGTTTGGAAAATACATTTAGAATTCATGAAAATTAGACCGTTAGGAATATTTTTATTTATACTCGCAATAATTGTAGCGTGTTCTACAGAAAAAAACACGTTTATTAATCGCTTATATCACGGAACAACCGCTAAATACAATGGATTGTACAATGCCAATGAGCTACTGTACACGTCCATGAAAAATTACAGAGAAAATAAAAAAGAGGATTTTTTCAACCTGTTGCCTGTCAGCCAGGTACCAACAGAAGAGGAGGTGATGGGACTTTATCCCGCGATTGATACAGCCATTTCAAAATGCAAAAAGGTCATTTCGCTGCACAGTATGCCTTCAGTTGAAAAGCCTTCAAAAAAAAACGAGGAGTTTAACCGCTGGATCGATGAAAATTTCATTGCTATCGGCCGTGCACAATATTACCGCCGGGATTTTGAGGAATCGATCAAAAACTTTGAATTTGTCCGCAAATTTTTCAAAAACGACCCATCCAATTATCATGCAACACTGTGGATAGCGAGAAATCAGCTGCAGTTGGGAAATGTAGGTGAAGCAAAAGTAAATCTGGACAAGCTGGATGTTGCTGCTGAAAAAACCGAATCAATGGCAGGAGAATCTAAAAAGGGAAGTGAAGACAAAAAGAAAGTTTCTTCCCGTTTTAAGAAAATTCAGAAGCAGAAAGAAAAAAAGCAAAAGGATAAAGAAGAAAAGAACGGGTTGGTTTTCGTTCCTTTTCCTAAAAACCTCCGTTTTGACCTTAACCTGACGAAGGGAGAATATTTTATCGCTAAAAAAGACTACAAAGAAGCAATTAATTCACTTGAGAAATCACTGGAATACGCCAAAAAGAAAGACAAGGGACGTATCCATTTCATTATCGGGCAGCTGGCAGAAAGAACGAATGACCCGTCCAGAGCAACAGAGAATTATACGGCCGTTTTAAAATACAATACCACGTTTGAGATCAATTTTACCGCCCGTATGAACCGCGCAATGACGGGAGGTGATGCAAAGATCAAAAAAGAGCTGAACAAAATGTCCCGTGATGCGAAGAACTTCGAATACCGCGATCAGATTTTTTATGCGCTTGCGGAGATCGATATGAGAGAAAGCAACCGTGACGAAGCATTGAAAAACTATAACAAATCGATTTTCTATTCGATCAATAATAACCGTCAGAAAGCAAGAACATACGAACGCCTGGCGGATATCAATTACAACGATAAAAACTATGTGAAAGCACAGCGTTATTACGACAGCTGCGCAAAATTAGTAGATGATAAATACCCGAATTACGAGGCGATTGTAAATAAAGCCACCAAGCTTCAGAAGCTGGTACAATCTATCGAGATCGCGGAATACGAAGACAGTGTGCAGCGGATTGCTAAAATGAACCCTGACGAACAGCTGAAATTTGCAGAAAATCTTATCAAAAAGATGAAAGAGGAGGAAGAGCTGCAAAAACAGCTGGCATTGCAACGTCAGAAAGAGCTGACAACGACGGGAGCAATTACGGGAGATGTATCCGGAGGAAAGAATTACTTTACCAATCAGAAGCTGAAGTCACAAGGATTCAATGATTTCCGTAAGCAGTGGGGTTATCGGGAAAATGAAGATAACTGGAGGCGTTCAGATAAGATTTCCATGGCTTCTTTTGATGAGAAGAAAGAAGAGTCAAAAGAGAAAGGCGCGGAAGAGAAGGAGGAACCAAAAGAAACAGGGCCTACGCCGGAACAATTGCTGGCAAATCTTCCCGTGACGGACAGCGCCCTGGAAGTGTCCAACAAACGCTATGTAGAAGCACGATATGATGCAGGTGTGATCTATAAAGAGCAGCTGGGCGAACCGCAGCTGGCTGCAAAAGAATTCCAGCTTGTGCTGGATAAGAACTTTGAAAGTGATTACAATCCGATGGCCTCTTTTCAGCTGTATAAGATCTATGAAAACAGTGACCTTTCGATTGCGGAGCTGCAAAAAAATTACATTCTCGGAAATTACCCGGAAACAGACTATGCGGCCTACCTGAAAGATCCCAATTTCTTTATTAAGCGCAAAGAAATAGAGCAGGTTTATGAACGGGAATACCTGCGTTATCTGGACCGTTATAACAGAGGCCTGTATTATGCTGTTATCGGGAAAGCGGAAGAAGTTATTGCCAATGAGCCGGATAATAAATACCGTTCTAAATACATGCTGATGAAAGCGATGTCCTTAGGGCAGATGAGCAACGATAAATCCCAGCTGGTTCCGGTGCTGGAACAGGTGAAAACGGAATACCCATCTACGCCGGAAGCTGCGAGAGCAGACGAAATGCTGAACATCATAAAGAACGGCTACTCTAAAAATGAGGAAGTGGACTTTAACAAGCGTGCGGTTTATACGTATTCTGAAAAAGCGGAGTTCTGGTTTATTATCGTCCTGGATGCTGAGCAGGAAAAACAATTGTTCAATATCAAAAACAAAATATCTGATTTTAATAAGCAGTTCTTTAGTAAAAATCAATTAGTTACGGAAACAAAGCTGATCGGGGATAAAAATGTGATTACAGTCAAATCTACAGATTTAAAGACTGCCAAAACCTATATCAACAAGTTCCATTCATCATCCGGTTCACTGGGTAAAGTAAGCCAGTCGACAATTTTCTTCATTTCTAAAGAAAATTTGATTAAATTGTTCGAAAATAAGAGTATTGATAAATACCTGGATTTCTTTTACGAGAAATATTAATCGTCGATATGGCTAAAAAAAAGAACAATTTTCTGCGTTTCAGCGGGATGGGTGTCCAGATGGGATTTATTATCGGGATCTTTACCTGGCTGGGTAATTTTATAGATAAAAAGCAGCAAAATGAAACTCCCGGCTGGACAATAGGGCTTTCGCTTCTCGGAGTGCTGGGCTCAATGTATATTATGATCAAGGAGATAAGCAAGCTGAACGATGAACAGTAAGGGAACAATTACTTTTGGCTTATTTGCTTTCCTGGTCGTATTCGGGCATTTGCTGCTGATTGATCAGGGAATTCTTTACGGAGAGTTGAAACGGGCGCTTATAATCGATCTGATTCTTTTATTCATGGCGCTGTTAGGACTTTTAGTCCTTTATACGAACAACGATAATAAATCCAGCTTTACATTCCGCTTTTTAGGGCTGACCGTATTTCAGTTCATCGGATTTTTAAGCATTGTTGCCGCAATGATTTATAAACAGGTTCCTGATGCGAAATATTGGGTAATTTCAGCCTTGATTATTTTCTTTCTATTCCTCTTCGTCCAGACGCTCCTCCTCGTTCGTTCCATGAAGACGAACCCCTGAAAATAACCCGAAGAAGAAGGCAACGAGTGTTGCGCCTGCCTGGGTTTCCAGCGTGTCCTCATTTAAAAAAGAGCAGATAAGGATCGTCAGTATTGCGAACATCATTTTGCTGTTAGGTATGGTTTTATAAGAGGACCACAGAAACATACCGAAAATAAACAATCCGATCATGCCGAAGCTGACACCGACAGACAAAAACTGCTGATGGGATTTTCTCCTGTTTTCCTTGGAAAGTCTGGAACCGGTCTTATCGTAATAATCATTATATGCGGATTTTACATCGCCCACTCCCACACCGGCCCAGAAGTGTTCTTTAAAAATGGCATATCCCGCTTTCCAGTAGTTAATACGCTGCAATAAGGTATAGCCGTTTGGGTTGACATCTATGTTAGTGATTTCATCTTTCATCTTTAAAATACGCATCCGGAGCCCTTTTTCGGTATCTAAAACGGAAACATAGCCGTTCTCGATGTTCTCAATGTCCTGTTTTGTGAGCGCTTCCACTCCTTCCGCGTCTTTTGTCAGGCCTTTGGAAGTTAAATAACGAATAAGGTTCCATTCGTAGCTCATTCCGTTTTTAGAAATGCTGTCTAAAGGAAGATTGGAAATCTGTGCCCATGATTCGTTCAGCTCCTGGAACTGGATATTGACGCTTATAGGATAGCCGTTGTCGAACATGATTGCGGCAGTATCGTGCCAGTACAGATTGCCTTTTTTCGTTTTTTCAAGCAGAATAACAGCTGGTTTTTCGCTGATCTGCTTTAAAAACACAATAGCTCCTGAAGCAATGATTAAACAAATTATCAGTGATAAATTACGTACCGCTTTTCGGTTTTTAAAATGCTTTTGAACAAAGTAAAAAAGTAGGAAAATGACTGCAATGATAAGCGAGACGAAACCGCTTAATACTTCGGAAAAAAAAGTATAATAAAGTAAAAAAAAGGAATTGAGCAGGAAGAGCCATTTCCACTGGATGTCGGTTTTGATAAAGAAATAAAAGCTCAGCACCATCGCGATGACCACCATTAGCGCAAAGCGGATATGAGATACGAAAAAGCTCAGGTCCCGCATATCGCAATTGATTCCGTAACAGTTTTTTGAAAATATCAACAAGTTGCAGGCCGCTGCTGCAGATACCGTCCAGAGAAAGATTTTTAAGACCAGGTTCAGGTGCTGTTTGCTTGAAACGGGATGCAGCAGCAGGGAATATAAAACGATAAAGAAAGGAAGAATTAAATTGATGAACTTCAGGCCTTCCTGTTTGTTTCCCGACCACATAAGGCTGAGGATCATCCAGCTAAAGAACAACGACAGCCATACCATATTTTTCTTTTGAAAAAAAGTATGCTTCAGCAACGGAAAAGGAGTACAGCTGATCGTGAAAAGAACAAGCAGCAAGGTAGCCAGAGAAAGGCCGACCTTGTTTAGCGGGAGAAATACGGCTAATGAAATATACAAAAAGAGATAAATCTTGTTTAAAAGCTTATCTCCTATTATTTTGTTCAGCATTCGCGTTATTTATTTCCAAGAATCTTATTATAGGATGCTTTGTCTTTTAAAATTTCCTTTGCTTTCAGAATGTCTTCATTTCCATTCAGATTATAAACAGTTCTTCCCTTTTGGAAATAGTATCTGGAAACGATCTCATCTTCCAGTAACTTCAGGATTTCCTCTTTGAACTTATCCAGGTCACGTTCTTTTGAAGGTGTCAGATGAGGAAGCATTTTATCGTATAAATCTTTGACTTCGTTGAAATATCCTTCTTTCTCAGCCGTATTTTTCAGCTCCAGCAGAATGTCTTCAGAGATGGTTTTGTACTCAAACGTATCTTTAAGAACCATTTGTCTGAAAGCATTATACTCTTCATCTGTCAGATGGAACTGATCGGCAGGAGCAATGCTCTGGTGCTTGTAATAATAGTCGTTGGCAAATTTGAACACCAGATTGTTCACCATGATCATATAGGTCAGATTGGACAAATCTTTCAGCTCGGTCTTTACGTCCGGCTCAATACCTCGTCCGTCAATTACCGGCCTTCCGTTTTTAGTGTGAAATGTTTTAATCAGAGAATCAGGAACTTCGGCTGCTTTTTTTCCGAACTCCTTGTTGTAGTAATCCAGCTTTTGGACACATCTTCCCGAATTCGTATAGTATTTGGCAACCGTCAGCTTTAATTTAGAGCCGTATTTCAGGTCGTATGTCCGTTGTACCAGTCCCTTTCCGTAAGAAGTCTGCCCGATAATTACAGCTCTGTCCAGATCCTGTAAGGTTCCGGCAAAAATTTCACTTGCAGAAGCGGAGTTTTCGTCGATCAATACCACCAGTGGAATTTCCTTGTAAAGAGGCTTGCTCTGCGTTTTATAATTAAATATTTCGCTTTCAATACGCCCTTTCGTACTGACAACAGTGATTCCTTCATCCACAAACAAATTTACCAATGAAACCGCCTGGTTCAGGAAACCGCCTCCGTTTCCTCTCAAATCCATGATCAGCTCTTTCATTCCCTGCTCTTTCAGGCTTTTGATCGCTTTGGCAACTTCATCTGTCACTGTTTGCTTCATAAACGTGTTCAGGCTGATATACCCGATGGATCCGTCCAGCATTCCGTAGTAAGGAACAATAGGAACGTCGATCTCATCACGTGTAAAATTGAATGTTTTGATCTCATTATTTCTTTCCACTTTTATTTCAATGGCAGAGCCTTTTGGCCCTTTTAAGCTGGTGGAAACTTCGTCACTTGCCTTACCCTTCATCGTGCGGCCGTCTATTTCAAGGATTTTATCTCCGGCTCTTAATCCCGCGTTGAAAGCCGGCTTGCCTTCATACGGCTCAATGATGTAGGTAAAATCATCCATTTTACGGATGACAGAGCCGATTCCTCCATAATGGCCGGTGGTCATCAGCAGGTAATCTTCCATGTTAGACTCATGATAATATACCGTATAAGGATCCAGTTCACGGAGCATGGCATCAATGGCTGTTTTGGATAAATTGCCGTATTTCGGTTCATCCACATAATACTGATCCAGGTACATATAGATATTTTCCATCAGATCAATGCCCTTGATGACCTCAAAACCATTTGACTGCGCATTTAAAAATGCCAGATTACAAAAGGTGATGCTGATAACTGTGATTTTCTTAAAAAAATGCTTCATTTCAAATTATCTATTAAACTGTGTATCAATTTTCTGAATTTCTCACTCAGGACTTCCTGATTCAGCTCTTCCGATGAAGTATAAACCAAAAAAAGGGATAAATATTTTCCTTCCTGCGCTAAAAAATTCTCTAATATATGCTTTTCATGCCGGAATACCTCTCTCATAACCCGTTTTATACGGTTTCGTTTCACAGCATTTCTGAAAATTCGTTTCGGAGCAGAAAATACTACCTGAAAATGTTTTTCCAGTGGTTCTTCTGTTAAACGGTAATGCATCAGAAACGGAAATTTCTTGACCGATGTTGGATCGGTAAAAATCTCATCAATCAATTTCTTACGGCAAAGCTTGTACTCTTTTCCAAAACTGTAATTCATACTTTACAAAGATAAATAACCACATTAAAAAACAGGAGATTTATAAATAAGAAAATGCTTCATTTGAACAAGATAAAAGCTAAAAAAATAAAAGCCTCTAAATGAGAGGCTTTTACTGAATTGTTGTTAGGTTTATTCCATTCTTTTCACAGGTTCCAGATTACTTAGTTCTTCTTCAGTGAATAAACGGTAATGAATTTTAAATGTTTTACCCAAAGGTGTTTCCAGCGAAAAACCACCTGATCCGAAACCTTCCAAAACATCCAGTGTAAAGTGAGCATATTTCCAGTATTCAAATAAATCCCGATCAATCCAGAATTCATACCCGTTGATCGTACCAATCATCGCATCATTCATTCTGGGGAAATAGCCACCTTTTTCGAAGCATTGCGGCTGTGTTCCTTCGCAACAGCCACCAGCCTGATAAAACATAAGTGCTCCGTATTTTTCTTCCAGCTGGCGGATAACTTCCTGCGCTTCGGGAGTAACATCCAGTCGTTTTACTTGTGTTCCCATTTCACTAAATTTAGTAAAACAACCTGATAGAATTATCAGGTTGTTTATGAAATGATTGTCTGATTATTTGATTAATAATCTATAACTGTTAATGCTGTTACAGATTAAAAGAATCCTAATTTGTTTTTGTTGTATGAAACCAACATGTTTTTAGTCTGGCGGTAATGCCCAAGCATCATTTTGTGATTCTCCCGTCCGATGCCGGATTGTTTATAACCACCAAAAGGAGCTCCTGCCGGATATGCATGATATTGATTCACCCATACTCGTCCTGCCTGAATTGCTCTCGGAATCTGATAAAGCTGGTGAGCATCTCTCGTCCAGACTCCTGCTCCTAAACCATAAATAGTATCATTTGCAATTGCAATGGCTTCCGCTTCATCTTTGAAAGTTGTAACGGCTAATACCGGACCAAAAATTTCTTCTTGAAAGATTCTCATTTTGTTGTGGCCTTTGAACAATGTCGGTTGAATATAATAACCTCCTTCAAGTCCTTCAATTGTATTGACATCACCTCCGACAAGCAGTTCTGCTCCCTCTTCTTTTCCAAGTTTTAAGTAAGAAGAAATCTTATCTTGCTGAATCCGGGAAGCCTGCGCACCCATCATAACTGTAGGGTCCAGCGGGTTTCCTACTTTGATAGCTTTTACTCTTTCAATGACACGAGCAATGAACTTATCATAAATAGATTCCTGGATTAACAAACGTGAAGGACATGTACAGATTTCTCCCTGATTCAGTGCGAATAATACAGCCCCTTCAATGGCTTTATCCAAAAATTCATCATCCGCATCCATCACCGATTCAAAGAAAACATTAGGAGATTTTCCTCCTAATTCCAGAGTAACGGGAATAATATTCTCGGTTGCGTATTGCATTACCAGACGGCCTGTTGCTGTAGAGCCTGTAAATGCAGCTTTTGCAACTTTAGGGTTTGTAACCAGTGCACGACCTAATTCTGCGCCAAAACCATTTACAATATTAACAACACCTGCAGGAAGCAGATCCTGAATCAGTTCAATTAGCACGATAATGGATATAGGTGTTGACTCAGCAGGTTTTAAAACAACAGCATTACCGGCTGCCAAAGCGGGAGCCAGTTTCCATACTGCCATTAAAATCGGAAAATTCCAGGGAATGATTTGCGCCACTACACCAAGTGGCTCATGAACGATAATAGATACAGTGTCTTTATCCAGTTCATTAACAGAGCCTTCTTCAGCACGAATTACTGAAGCAAAATAACGGAAATGATCAATCGCTAAAGGTAAGTCGGCATTTAATGTTTCCCTTACCGCTTTTCCGTTATCTACTGTTTCAACAGCTGCTAAATATTCCAGCTTCGCTTCTAACCTGTCAGCAATTTTATTCAGGATTATACTCCTTTCCGTCGCAGATGTGTTTTTCCATGTCTGGAATGCTTTTTCAGCGGCATTGACCGCTAACTCTAAATCTTCTTTATTGGAATGTGCTGCTTTTGTAAAAACTTTTCCATCAATAGGAGAAACAACATCAAAATATTGTCCGCTTGCCGGAGTGACCCATTTTCCATCGATAAAATTGTCGTACTTGTCCTTGAAAACAGGACGATCTATCACTTTAGACATAGTAATGAATTTTTAAAACATGTCAAGGTACGTCTATCTGCTTCGTTTGAGTAGTAAAATGATCCATAAAAACAGTAAAATAGTACATTTCACATGTTCTCTTTTCCTCTTTTAAAAAATCAATATTAAAACACCAAATGTTTCGTTATTCTAGTTCTTTTTTTTGTAAATTGACCGGTAAAAGAATCATTTCCGTATGAGAGCAGCTATAGACAAACCGGCATTATCTTCACCTGATAAAATGGATACTCTGGTGGAATTCAAACGAACTTTTAATGCCGATTTTTGTGAATTGCATATTTTCGAAACACATCAAACGACACAAAATATTTCACTGAAATTCAATAACCTTACTTTTACTTCAATGATTCAGGGTAAAAAACAGGTAAAACTTGAAAACAGCAGGATTAATTTTACTTATCAGCCCGGAGCTTCCGTTCTTGTTGCTCCTAACGAAGAAATGCTGATTGATTTTCCGGAAGCGGATGAGTGTCCTTCACAGTGTCTTGCTTTGAGTATTGACAGCGATTTTATTTCTTCATTTTTAAATCTTCAGAATGAGGAATATGCAAAAATAAATGATGACAGCACGTGGTATATTTCATCAGATGCCTATTATATCAGTAACAGCTTAGGTCTTGCAGGAACAACAAATGAGATTTTGGGAATTATGCTGAATGATGATCCTCAAAAAGAACATTTTGCGAAAAAAGCGATTAGTGATTTACTTATGAATGTTATGAAATCACAAGGACACGAATTGCTGGAAGCGGGAAAAGCAAAAGGGAGGTTTGCATTTGTTGTTGAATATATAAATGCCCATCTTCATGAAAAGCTTTCTGTTGAAACATTAGCCCAGTTAGCATATGTAAGTAAATCCAATTTCTTTAAACTGTTCAAACAGGAAATAGGCATTTCGCCCAATGACTATATATTGCAACAAAGAATCAGAATGGCAAAACGTCTGCTTTCAGAATGTATGAATTTGAATATCAGTGAGGTGGCTTATCAAACAGGTTTTTCAGATGCAAATTATTTTATAAAGACATTCAAAAAAATGGTGGGATTAACACCGAAAGCTTTTCAGTTAAAAGAAAAGAAATTTCTTTCTTAAACGTTCTGTTAGAGCTCCGGGTGTAACTCCTGATCATTTCTCTTTAACAGTATATTTTCTTGTTCTCTGATAAATCCGGTTTTTGCTTATCTTCCTTAAATCGTAAAAGATAATGACAAACAAGGTGATACAGATGAAATAAAATGTTTTGAACTGAACCAGCTGGTAGATGAAACCGGCTGCGATCGCTCCAAAAATGTAAGCACAGAAAATAACGATAAGCAATTTCGCTTTTGCCACTATTTCCGGTGTTGCAAACTGCTCTCTTTTTGTAAACAATGAGAATAATATTCCCGGATCAGTTGTTGCACCAGTCAGATGGGTTGTTTTTATCTGGAAATTTGATATGCTCGCTGTCAGCCCGTTCTGTAAACCCATGCTTAAAAGCAGTAATCCGATAAGTATTTCAGCGGATATGGCCCATATTAGTAAATTTTAATCATTTTCTAATGTGCACCTGGAAAAACGGCTGTTTTTATTGGAAAAAGTATTTGGAGCAGGAAAGGTTTTACTCAGAAAAGTTTTGTTAACTTGCGGGGTTGTGAAAAAGCAAACAGATGAAAAGTATCCTTGGCTCTGAAAGAAAAGATTGGGCATATATTATTTTACCCTTTATTTCCGGCTTTATGATGCTGGGAATTTATCTTTTCCTTATTAATGTTCTGAAGCTGGACGCTTTCCCTTCCATACTTATACTGATTATTGTATATTCTGTGTTATTCGATGTGAATCACTATTTTTCAACCTATTACCGGGTATTTTTAGATAAAAGCTATTACCGGGAAAATAAAACCTGGATTATTCCCAGCCTTACATTTATAACAATTGTTCCGATGCTGGCATTCTGGGCGGTCAGCTCTGAGTATTTCTGGAAAGACAGCTTTTTGTTTTTTACTTTTTTCAGAAGATTTGTTCTTGTCCTGGGATTTTACCATTTAGTGAAGCAGAACTGGGGATTTATGGCGATTTACAAGAGAAATGCCGGGGAAAAAATTACGAAGGTCAACTGGGATCAGCTTTCGCTTTTAAGTGGCAGCTTCATTCCGTTAGTGCTTATAAATATGATTGATCCGCTGTGGTTTCCCGACTCTGAAAAATATTTATTTGCCCCTGAAGCGAATGATCTACAATACATTTTAAACTATTGGGACAAGCTGGCGTACCTGTGCTTGTTTTTTGCAATGTTCTTCGGGCTTATTACTATTTTTTCCAAACGCTTTCAGTACAAGCTTCCGGCGAGAAATATGGCTTTTTATTGCTTAGGAGCAGGAATATTGATCCTTTCCATTTTAAAATATTCTGCAAAAGACGTATTGACCGTTATTTTGGGGCTTTTAATTGCGATTTTCACTATTTCCCTCATTCAGTCTGTTCGTTACCAGCTAAAAGAAAAGTCATTTAACTTCCCTAAATGGGCTGTTTTTGCAACCACACTGATTTTGTATTTTGGGATTCTGCTGTTTCCGGTAGAAGGAGATAAAAGTATTATGGTTGTTGCTATTACTTTACCTCATAATATCCAGTACCTCGCATTTGTGCCGTTTTTCAGTAAGAAGCAATACACTTCTTCTCAAAAAAATCACGGAATAGCCAAGAGATGGAGCGAAAGGGTGATCATGCTCTTTATTACAGGCATTGTTTTTTCCGTTGTTTTTGAGCTGGGAAGGATCGGAACCGTTTACATTTTACCGGAGGAATATTTCTCGCTGAAAAACACGATAGCGGTCTTCTTTGTTGCCCTGATCTTACATCACTATTATCTGGATGCCGTCATCTGGAAATTCGGTAAGGATAAAGAGCTTTCCAAAGGAATTCAGGATTAATCCAGCTTAAATGTAAACGGCAGGTGAAATTCCGTTTTGACATTTATACCCTCATTCATTCCTGGATTCCAGGCAGGCATTTTCTTAAGGATTCGTATTACCTCTTTGTTGAAATTCTTACTTCCCGGAACAGAACGGGTAATTTCCGGCGCTTTTATTTTCCCTTTTTCGTCAATAATAAACCGGGCGATAACTTTTCCTTCTATTTTCTTTTTCCGTTCCCATTTCGGGTAATTCAGCTGTTGATTTATAAAACGGTTTAGGCTGTCTATTCCACCTTTAAATTCAGGCATTTTATCAGGATATTGGAAAACATTGTCTTTTGTTTTATTGGTTGCGGGAATAGAGATTACACCTACAGTTGATACCACCCTGTGCGTTGATTTAACATAGACTGTTTCAAGAAAAGAAACTGAATCAGGAACAACGGGAAGTTCAATCATTCCGGCAGTTTCTTCAGTTATAATTATCGGATCAGCAGCTATTTGTTCTTTAACACATGCTTTATGAGTTGCAATACTGTCTTCTTCACTATTAGTCAATTCTGTTTGCACAGTTTCTGCTTTGGTTGTAACCCTGTTATCAGCCGGTTGCTGGCATCCTGCCAGGATCATCGTTCCTGCAGCAAGAAGATAAAAAGACAGATTTGTATTATTGTGCTTTTTTGATAAAGAGCTGATCGTAACGATGTAATCGGAAAAATTAAAATCCAGTTGCGATGTTAGAACTCTCCCACAAACTTTTTTATTATAGTTCACCAGCAGGTATTCTAAGATTTCCTGACGGGATTTATTGGTAAAATCAATAACATTTTTGCTGCAATGATCACAAAAACGGGAATCAACGCCGATTTTCATTTTATTCCAGCTCTCAGAACAGGGTTGTGGTATATTTCCTTGTAGTTTCATGGCGATAGTTTTTCTCAAATTAGAAAAAAGATATTATCGCTTCAGAAAATTAGTACGAACAGATTCGATTATTGAGTGAACAGAGAAAAAAGCTGAAAATTACTCCATCAGAGAGCTACATCCTTTAGCGCCGAAAACAAAGATGGCAATCCAGACCAAACCCTTAATTAAAAAGAACATAAAACCGGCGAATCCCAGCTTTTTAAGGTATCCGATCCATTTTTTCCCTTGTTTCGGCTCCTGTTCCTGTTGTTCCGTATTGTTATTTTCCATCTTAAATTTTAAGCAAAGTGAATGTAACGCATGACTTTAAAAGACAGTTCGGTGAACAATATCTTCGGATTGGCATTTCTGTCAATGTAGTAATGAGCATCATTGAAGTGCTTCATGAAATCAAAAATATTGTTTCCTGTGATAAATCGCGCAAAATTTTTCAAAAACTGAGCTTCTTCATCAGACAGCTTCGTCAGTTGATTATCCGTATAATTTTTCAGCATGCTTTGGCGGAACATGTGCAGTGAATACTCCAGGAACAGCTTTTGCTTTTCTTTTCCGGCGCCTGCTATTCCCTCTGCCCAATCCATCATCTCAACAACGCTTTTCTTATAGCAAACCCGCATGAACTGCACAAATTGCTCCCTGTTGTAATCTTTATCCTCAGCATCAGAAATCATTTCCAGGGCGGAGGTTAAATTTCCGTCTGCCTGAGCAGCTATGCTGGCGGCGTGAGAGGAGGAAAGCCGTTTCGTCTGCTGCAGACAGGATTCCAGCTCATGTATGGAAAGGCGCGGTACTTTGAGTACTTTTGTTCTCGAAATAATGGTGGGAAGCAGGGCGTCCGCTGATCTTGAAATCAGAAAAAACAGTGTTTTTGCCGGAGGCTCTTCCAGAATTTTAAGCAGTTTATTAGAGCAGGTAGCGTTCATTTCCTCTGCCATCCAGATAACCATGATCTTATAGCCACCTTCAAACGATTTTAAGCTGAGCTTTTTGATGATCTCCTGGCTTTCTTCCGTTCCGATAATTGGTTTTCTTCCTTTTTCATCTATGAATAACGACCATTGATTCAGGTTGAAATACGGATTTTTTTTCACCATTTCCCGCCAGTCAGAGAGAAACGCATCGCTGGTTTTCGCAATAGCCTGCACGGCCGGAAAGCTGAAATGCAGATCGGGATGCTGTAATTCCGTTACTTTCCTACAGCCGGGACACTGTCCGCAGCTGTCATGTTCCTGTTTGTTTTCACAGAATAAGTATTGTACAAAAGCTAACACCAGCGGTAAGGTCCCGTAACCGGAATCACCCAAAATGAGTTGTGCATGACTTATTTTATTGTTGTTAAAGTCTTTAACCAGCTGTTTTTTTAGTTCTTCCTGACCAACAACCTGTGAAAACTGCATTTTTTTACTCTTTTTTTAGAAACACTAAAATTAATCATAATAATAGTTCTTTTGAGTTTTAATTGTGGTTATGAATAAATTTTTTTATATTAATTTCGTAAAAAATTGATTATAACTATGAAACACATTTTTTCAGTATTGTTTGTTGCAATGAGCTTTGGTCTTGCTGCACAAAAAAAAGAGGTGAAGATCTCAGAGGAAAACTATAATTTTTCCGTAGGAAGCAAAAATGCGATCGTTATCACAGTTCCTGATTCCAAAAAAGAAGTGGTAGAGAAAGAATTGAAGAATGAGATCAAGTCCTGGGGAGGAAAAATGACTTCAGGTAAAGGAGAATATTCGACACTTCAGTCAGCCAACAAAAAATTATTTGAAGGAAAAACATTTGACACCTACACTAGAATATTTCAGGATGGTCAGGATGTGAAAATTGCAGTAGCTACGGATTTAGGAGGTGCTTTTCTGAACAGTAACCAACACCCTTCTCAGTTCAACGAATTCAAAGAGAAACTGTATGCTTTTGCTGTTCAGGCAGGAAATGAAGCTTTGGCTCTGGATGTAAAAGCAGAAGAGAAAATCCTGAAAACCCAGGAAAAAGAATTGAAAGCTTTTGAAAAGCAAGACGCTTCTTACAAAAAAGAAATTGATAACTACAAGAAGAAAATCGACGAAAACGAGAAAAAAATCAAAGACAACGAAGTAAATATTTCGAAGAAAAAAGAAGAGATCTCTAAACAACAAGATAAGATCAAGGGAATTAAAAGTACGAAAGTGAAGTAATTTTTAATTACCCATTTGTAGAGGAGCCGATTATCAGGCTCCTTTTTTTGTTTTGCTATATTTCATGAATTCCGATCCGTAAGGATTGCCACTGATTAATTGAATTGCAAACTACTTTTTACTTCGGACTTCCGTATGTTCCAAAGCGATAAACATAGCACATGCTCCGAAGATAGGAACGGCAGCTTTGTCAGTGTCAAGGTAATTGTTCAGGAAAGCATGAACGAAATAGGTGGTCAGCGATAAAATTAAGGCCAGCACTATAATTTTGGAGTCCTTTTCTTCCAGCTGGTAATAAAGTGTAATTCCTTTATAAAAGATCATGGAAACGAAAAAGATAAAGGTCAGCAAGCCGAAAATTCCCGTTTCGGAAAGCGCGCTCAGATATTCGCTGTGCGCATTTCCTCCGTCCCCGAAATTAGTAGAGATGATCGTCAGATTTTCAGGACGCTGGAACGGAGCATATTCAAAGGCGTAAGTTCCGGGACCAAAACCTGTCCATGGTCTTTCTTCAAACATCTGGATGGCACAGCTCCAGCGGTTGATCCGTTCCAGATTAGAGGCATCTGTTGTTACATTGGTGGCACTTTGAAGCCGTTCACCGAAATCCTCAGTGGTATGCTCTTTTTTGTTTTTTGACATTGCATACGAAATGTCGTTCCAGTTGAATAAAACAACACTTATTCCAATCAGCGCAACGGCAAGCAGGTAGGAAAACTTTATCCTGAAATGAATCAGGCCCCAGACAGTAAGTGCCGCGAAAATGCTCAGCCATGCGGCCCGGGTATAGGAAAAATACAATCCGGTAAGGTTGATCCCTATAAGCAGCAGAATGATCATGGAGAGCAATAAGCTGTGTTTCCGGTAGAAATACAACGCAACAAGTAGAGGAAGCGTAAAAGCGACCATTGCTCCGTAAATAGTATGGTCTTTGAAAATCGGCGACATTACCCAGTGTGATTCTTTTTCTCCGAAACGGTACATCGCATGATGCGTAACAGTATAAATGATGGTAATGATAATTCCGATAGAAAACAGCCAGAGAGCTGTTTTGATGTTCTTTTTATTTTCAAATACTTTTGTCCCGAAACCTATTATCGGAATAATGAACCAAAGTTTTGCGAGCAGGAATTTAAAGCTGACAACCGGCCGTACGCTTAAAACAGATGTCAGGAATACCACGCTTAAATAGCTGATCAATGAAATGACGATGAGGTTTTTCAGGAGATAAGCAGGAAATGTTTCTGTGAGAATGCTCCGCCAGACAAGTAAGATCATCAGCCCGAAGAGCAGAGGTTCGGTGGGAATAAACAGTCCGAATCCATCTGTCCATTCCTCAATATTGACGGATATCGGTGTAAAAAAGAACAGCGAGATCAGCAGGTATTCCGCATGGAAAAGCGCGAAATAGACAGCAATTAATCCGATCGGAAAGGCTAATAACGGCAGCATGTCCATGTAGATGAGCACTGACATGATCGCAAAAAACAATGAGAAGGTGAAAACTCCTCCTATTTTTTTAATTGCCGCTGTCACGAATTATGCTATTTTTCTTAATTCTTTAAGGCGTTCTGCGATCAGGAAGTAGAAAACCGCAAAGAAGAAGGTCGCGAACGTTGCAACAAGAATGATAATCGATTTTTTCGGTTTCTCCTTCCGGTCTGCTTTTACTGCTTTTTCAACTACGAATTTATGGTTAAAGTCAGCGTAAGCATCCGATTCAGCCTGTTCAAAAGTTGCTTCAAAATCAGAAAGCTTTACGGTTTTCTCATCACGAAGCATGACTAAACCATCATATTCCGCCCCGAACTTCAGATTCACATCGATTTTATCCTTGAAAAAGCTCTTGTCCTCCGCACTTTTAGCATTGTTGTATGCTTCGAAAAGATTCGCTCTGGCTTCGGAGGTAACCACACCGATTTCAGAAAGGCTGTCCAGCTTCTTGGAGAGGTCATGGATACTTTGCTCGATCATCTGGCGTTTACGGATGTTGATCTCAAACGCAGGAATTGTACGTTCCTTGATCATTTCGTTTTTGACAGAGTCATATAAGTCAACAATTTTATTGGCAATGTCAGCGGCTAATTGTGCGTCTTTATCCAGCACATCAATCTGAATAGAGCCGTATTTTGTCCTGCTGCACTGAATGTGCTCGTTATATGCTTTTCCGAGCTTATAGTTTTTGTACGGATCGTCCTGTTTGATTTCATAGTGGTCAAACAGGTTAAACCGGTTGACGATTAACTCACGGATCTTGGAAGACTGTAAGATCTGAAGCATTTGCTCTGCCTGCTCTTCTTCACCGAAGTCCATGGCTGAAGCTTTAGCGTTACGCTGCTCAGAAAATGACACCGTACTGGTTGCTGTCGGGAAAATAATAGCCGTTGAAAGAAAGAGAGGAGTTATCAAAAATGAAATAACCAGCGAAATAACAGCTCCAATTCCTGTGATGATGCTGATTGGTTTTCTTTTCTTCCATAAAAAAACGATCAGATTGTCTCTTTGTTCATTCATATAACTTTCTATTATTTTTTATAAAAATTCATCTTTTCTATGTACTCCAGCACATTATCCGTTAGCACATATTTAACGCTTTTCTTCTCTTTTATTGCCCTCCGGATAAAAGTTGATGAGATGTTCATCAAAGGGACATTTTCCAAAACGGAAATATTGGGACATTTTTCCGCAGGAAAAGGAGATTTAAATCCCGTATTTCTCGGATAAACTATGATTTCATAGTTTTCAATAATCTGCTCATAATTATACCATTTGTCCAGTGTCAGCAAATTATCTTCTCCCATGATCAGCACGAAGTTATGATCCGGATATTTCTCTTTCAGTTTTGCTAAGGTAACCACAGTGTAATTGGGCTGCGGCAAATTGAATTCAATGTTAGATGCCCGCAGCTTATCGTTCCCTTCAATTGCCAGCTCTACCATTGCCAAACGATGATAATCTGCTAAAAGCGTTTTCTTTTTCTTCAGCGGATTGTGAGGAGAAACGACCAGCCAGACCTGATCAAGCGGGCCGTATTCTGCCATGTGATTTGCTAAAATCAGATGACCGACGTGAATCGGGTTGAAAGAACCGAAAAACAAACCTATTTTCATGACAGAATGAATCGTTCCGTAATTTCTTTTGCTTCCGCGACCGATTTTTCTAAAAGCTCGTTTACTAAAACAACATCGAATTTTTCAGCGAAAGACATTTCGTACTGTGCTTTTTCCGTGCGAATCCGGATCTTGTCTTCTGTTTCTGTTGAACGGCCCCGGAGCCTTTCCTCTAACGTTTCGATTGCAGGAGGCGCGACAAATATCGCTAATGCCTGCTCTCCCAGCTTATTCTTCAGATTGATCCCGCCAATGACATCAACATCAAAAATCACCGCTTTCCCGTCTTTCCAGATCCGTTCTACCTCGCTTTTGAGCGTCCCGTAAAAATGATCCTTGTACACTTCTTCCCATTCCAGGAACTCATCATTATCAATTTTCTTCCGGAACTCCTCCGCAGATAAAAAGTAATAATCCACACCGTTTTTTTCATTCGGGCGGGGCTGGCGGCTGCAGGCGGAAACGGAAAACTCCAGAAGATCTATCTGTTCCAGAAGTGCCCGGACAATAGTCGTTTTTCCGGCGCCCGAAGGAGCTGAAAAGATAACACATTTCCCTTTTTTTATAGCTGCCGGCATTTATAATGTATTTAGTACTTGTTCCTTAATTTTTTCGAGCGCATCTTTCATGTTCACTACCAATTTCTGGATTTCCGCATGATTACATTTACTTCCCAGCGTATTTATTTCACGGCCTATTTCCTGGGCGATAAAACCAAGCTTTTTTCCCGGCTCGTTTTCTTTCATGGTTGAAAGAAAATAATCCAGATGGTTGGAAAGCCGCATTTTTTCCTCGGAAACATCCAGCTTTTCCATATAGTAAATCATTTCCTGCTGAAAACGTGCTTCATCGTACGAGCCGATCTCTTCCAGCGCTTTTGTCATTTTCTGACGGACACCTTCTACACGCTCTGCCTCATACTGGTCAACATCATTTAATAACAGGCGGATGCCTTCAATATTCGCAATGAAATCTCTTTCCAGTGCTATTCCTTCCTGGCGCCGGAAATCATTTACTGATCCGCAGGCTTTTTTCACAAGGCTGATCAGCTCATTTTTTATCTCGTCTGTTAATTCGTCTTTGGCCGTCACGAAAATTTCCGGCATTTTCAAAATCAACGAAAGATAATCCACTTCTTTTTGTCCGATAGCCTCGTTAGCTGCTTTTAAATCTTCAAAATAAGCTTTTGCGAGTTCTTTATTGATCTGAACAGCAGCAGAAGTACCGGTGTTCTCAATAGTTAGCAGAAAATCGATTTTCCCTCTTTTTAATTCTTCCGAGATCACCTGGCGGATAACCGGGTCCAGTTCTCTGTACTGATTTGGAATTTTGGTGTACAAATCTACCGATTTGCTGTTCAGCGTCTTGATCTCGATACTGATTGTCTTGTCTGCTACGGAGCCTGTTGCTTTCCCGTAGCCGGTCATGGAAAATAGCATATTATACCATTTATAAATATTAATTAATCCGGTCTGTCCGGATACAATGCTGATCTTATCGTTTTAAATTTGAAGCAGTTGCCGGCATTACCAGTTCTTTTTAATTTCTTTTTCCATTTTCAGGCGGAATTTTTTCAACATCGATTCCTTTGAAGAAGCTGGTATTTTAACCATTCTGTAGCCGATCATCTCATTGCCTTTGTAGAATTTGAACTCAAACGTAACATTGGAAATCTCTTCTCTGTAAATAGGAAATAAATGTCCCAGGCTCAATTCTTCTCCCAGCGGAAGCTTTTGCGTCGCAGGCTTGAATTTTTTGTCATAACCTCTTACGGCCATCAAAACATAAGTATCAAAACCGCTTTTAGCGATCAGCTGCTGGACGGAATCACTCGCTAAAGCAGTTACATCAGCACCTTCTTTCAGGAAATTCAGAGAAACTTTTGCTTTGATCTTGTTTTCCAGCAATAATTCGGAAAGTAAGATTTCCATTTGGAAGCGCTCGTCCTTACGGTCAAATAACCCGACAACAACTGCATTTTGCAGGTTTGTTTTCTGAGCGATTCCTGTTATCTGGAATCCCAACAGGATAAAAGCGATAAAAATTATTTTTTTCATAGTTAAAAAATTTCAGATGCTATTGCTCTAACGGAAGAAGAGTTGGACATCGTATAATAGTGAATACAAGGAACGCCTGCTTTCTTCAATTCCTTCGACTGATTGATTCCCCATTCGATCCCGACGTTTGCAACATCTTCGTTGGATCTGCACTTTAAGAGCTCCTTTGATAATTCCTCCGGGAAATCAATATGGAAAAACTTAGGTAAAAAGGAGATATGGTTCAATACTTTAACCGGCTTTAATCCCGGAATAATCGGGACAGTAATGCCGATTGCCCGGCAGGCATCCACAAAATCAAAGTATTTTTTGTTGTCAAAAAACATTTGCGTCACAATGTAAGAAGCTCCTGCATCGACTTTTTGTTTCAGATAACTTAGATCCGTTGAAAAATTCATCGCTTCAAAGTGTTTTTCAGGATAACCCGCAACACCAATGCAAAAATCCGTTGGCTCCATGGTTGTTTCCTCTACCATCAGGTTTCCCCGGTTCATTTCCTCGATTTGTCTTACCAGATCTACCGCATGCTCATGCCCTCCGGGTTGGGGAGAAAATGTTGATTCTGTTTTTATAGAATCGCCTCTTAGCGCTAAAACATTGTCGATCCCAAGAAACTGTAAATCTATCAGTGCGTTTTCTGTTTCTTCTCTGTTAAAGCCGCCACAGATCAGGTGAGGAACGGCATCAACATGGTATTTGTTCATAATTGCGGCGCAAATTCCGACTGTTCCCGGACGTTTGCGCACAGACATTTTTTGAAGCAGGCCGTTTTCCCTTTCTTTATAAACATACTCTTCCCGGTGATAAGTAACATTGATAAATTTTGGTTTAAATTCCATCAGCGGATCAATACCTTCATATATTGACTGAATGCTCTTTCCTTTCAAGGGAGGTAATATCTCAAATGAAAACAGTGTGTCTTTTGCTTCTCTAAGGTGATCTATGACTTTCATCGCGTTAGTCTGAACTAAATAAACCGCAAATATAGGAATAATTAAGATTTTTAATTAATGTGATTTCTGGGGTTAAGTAATTATTAATGAGAAAGAGATGCTGCACAGCAGATAGGATGTGACTTTCTCCTGACAAGCAAAGAATTTATAAAACAAATATGTTTAAATCACATAATTTTAAAATGAAATTAAAATTCTAATAAACAATATTTTAATGTTATAAATATGTTTATATAATATACTATTATGTTTAAATCACATAATTTTTTAAATTAAAATAAAACTACATATTTGTTCAGTCCCCGGAAATGTTCTGATTTATCGGAACACCATATATTACCATGATTTCACACAGATCACATTTTTCTAAAATCAGCAAGCAATAGTCAAAGATCAGCGTTTATCAGCCTCATCAGTGTTATTCCGATAAATCGGAACAAGTCCAGCGAGCCATAATAATGGGGCACGGATAACACAGATAAAACGGATTGGCGCAGATTTTTAGATAAGATTTTGGTACAATGCTCATCAGAAGAAATCATAATAAATCAGCGTTATCTGCGTGCTATAACCATATCTACACAGTTTTAGCGAATATTTTTACCCATACATAATAAAATCTCCAGAATTAAAAAGATATGCGCTAAGTTTGTATGAAATGTCCAAAAAGAGAAAAATAATCGTTTCTGTTACCAATGATTTGTACACTGACCAGAGAGTGCATAAAATGTGCCTGTTCATGCAAAGTCGTGGTTACGAAGTGACGCTTGTCGGGCGTTTGCTGGATAATAAAGCACCATTAAACAGAACCTATAAAACAAAAAGATTCCGGCTTCTTTTCAGAAAAGGAGCTTTGTTTTATGCTGCCTACAACCTGCGCTTATTTTTCTTTCTGCTGTTTCATCGTGCCGATATACTGGTATCAAATGACCTGGATACACTATTTGCGAATACACTGATCCACCAGCTGAAAGGAACGTCGTTAATTTACGATTCTCATGAGTATTTCACGGAAGTGCCGGAGCTGGTCCACCGGCCGAAAGTACAGCGCATCTGGGAAAAAATTGAAGCATATTGCTTTCCTAAATTAGATAAAATCATTACCGTCAATCATTCGATCGCCCGGAAATATGAGCAGAAATACGGAAAAACGCTGCGGGTGGTGCGGAACGTTTCTCCCTTATTTGAGTTCGGAGATGTTCCTTCCAAAAAGGAGATGTCGATCCCTGAAGATAAAACCGTCCTTATCCTGCAAGGTTCAGGAATTAATGTAGATCGTGGAGGAGAGGAGCTTATTGAAGCAATGCGGTTCCTGCCCGACTGTGTTCTTTTGATTGTCGGAAGCGGGGATGTGCTGGAGCAGCTGAAACAACGTGTCCGGGAATTAAATATCAGTGAAAGAGTATTGTTTTTTGGCCGGCAGCCTTATGAAACGATGATGTACTATACTTATCATGCAGATATCGGGCTGACGCTGGATAAGCCGACCAATGAAAATTATTTGTTTTCCCTTCCGAATAAAGTGTTTGATTACATTCATGCCGGGACGGCAATTGTTGCTTCAGACCTTCCCGAAGTGGCCGGAATAGTGCAAAAATATAAAGTTGGTTTATTGGTTCCGTCACATGATCCGGAAGCCATTGCAGAAACGATAAAGAAACTCTCCGACCAACCGGAATTACTGGCTGAGCTGAAAGCAAATTGTCTTCAGGCAAGGCTATTGGAGAACTGGGATAAAGAGGTAGAAGCAATTGCAGATTTTTATCCGAAGAAGGATTGATTTTTGAAGGGAAAACCGAAAATGACATCTTTCGTCCTGCATTTTGCTTATATTTGAAACTCAGAAAATTTATCCGAATGCAATTTGAAAATACCCTTGCTTTTGCTCAGAAAATGGATGAAAATGATCCGTTGAAAGCATACAGAGAACGCTTTTTATTTCCCAACTTTCTTGCTAAGCCAATAATTTATTTTACAGGAAATTCCCTCGGATTACAACCCAGATCGACGAAGGACTATATTCAGAAAGAACTGGATGCCTGGGCGCAATATGGAGTTGAAGGCCATTTTCTGGCAGAAAAGCCGTGGTTTTCTTATCATGAATTTTTATCGGCTAAAGCAGCTAAAATTGTCGGTGCTCTGGAAAAAGAGGTCGTGGTAACACATTCATTATCTACAAATATTCACCTGCTGATGGTTTCTTTTTACAAACCCCAGGGAAAAAGGACAAAAATCCTGTGTGAAGCGAAAGCTTTTCCGAGTGATCAGTACATTCTGGAAACACAAGTCAGGTTTCACGGGCTGGATCCTGAGACAACCATTGTGGAAATTTCACCGAGAGCAGGGGAACATCTGATAAACGAAGAAGATATCTATGCCAAAATCGAAGAATTGGGAGATGAGCTGGCTTTGGTTATGATCGGCGGAGTCAATTATTACAGCGGCCAGCTGTTTGATATGAAAACGATTACCGAAAAAGGACATGCTGTTGGAGCGATTGTTGGCTTTGACCTTGCGCATGCTGCAGGAAATATCCTGTTGAAACTGCACGATTGGAAAGTTGATTTTGCTGCCTGGTGCTCCTACAAGTACTTAAACTCTTCTCCGGGAGGAGTTTCAGGATTATTTGTCCACGAGAAGCACCTGAAAGATAAATCCCTGAACCGTTTTGGCGGCTGGTGGGGACACGATAAATCCGTTCGTTTTCTGATGGAAAAAGGCTTCCGTCCGATGGAAACAGCGGAAGCATGGCAGTTGAGCAATGCTCCTGTTCTCGGAATGGCGGCACATCTGGCATCTCTTGATATTTTTGATGAGGCCGGAATGGAGAAATTGTGTGCTAAAAGGGATGTGCTGACAGCTTACCTGGAATTTATAATTGATGAGGTTTCTAAATTGTATGGTGAAAAATGCAGCTTTGAGATCATTACTCCGAGAGATAAGACCAAAAGAGGAGCGCAATTATCAATGCTGGTACATGGTGAAGCGAGAAAATTATTTGATTTTCTGACGGAAGAAGGAGTAATCGCTGACTGGCGTGAGCCAAATGTGATCCGGATGGCACCGGCTCCTTTGTACAATTCATTCGAGGACGTTTATTACTTTGGTCAAATCTTATCAAAAGCATTATAAGAATGGAAAAAATAGGAATTGTAGGTGCAGGATTGGTGGGAAGCTTACAAGCCATTTTGATGGCAAAAAAAGGATATAAGGTTCATGTCTTTGAACGCCGTGAAGACCTGAGAACAGCCCCGGTGATTGAAGGGCGTTCAATTAACCTGGCGCTTTCTGACAGAGGCTGGAAAGCATTACAGTTAGCAGGAATAAAGGAAGAAATCGAAAAAATTGCCATTCCGATGTATGGCCGGTGCATGCACGCGCTGGACGGGACATTGACATATCAGCCTTACGGAAAAGAAGATCAGGCGATTTATTCTGTTTCCAGGGGAGAATTGAACCGTCAGCTATTAAACCTGGCAGGAGCCTTTCCAAATGTTCAGCTGCATTTTCATAAAAAATGTGATGACCTGAACCTGTCAACGAATACATTGATCTTCACGGACAGCCAGACAAAAGAACAGGAAGAGCACACCTTGTCACGCATTTTTGCTACCGACGGAGCTTATTCTGCCGTACGGGTACGAATGCAGAAAAGCATCATGTTTGATTATTCGCAGAAATACCTGGAGCATGGATATAAGGAGCTGGTTATTAACGCCAATCCGGATGGCTCTCATAAGCTGGAGAAAAATTACCTGCATATCTGGCCGAGAGGCAAGTTCATGCTGATCGCACTGGCAAATCTGGACGGAAGCTTTACATGTACGTTGTTTTTCCCGATGCACGGAGAAGAATCATTTGAAACGATTGATACAACGGAAAAAGTAACAGCCTTTTTTCAGAAGACCTTTCCGGATGCATTGGAACTGATGCCTGATCTGGCAGAGGTATATATGAGAAATCCGACATCAACATTAATGATGGTACGCTGCCATCCCTGGAATTATAAGGATCAGGTGGTGCTTTTAGGAGACGCGGCCCACGCGATGGTTCCGTTTTATGGCCAGGGAATGAACTGCGGATTTGAAGATTGTACCGTTTTTTATGAAATGCTGGAAAAAGCGGGAGATAATTGGGAAAATGTAATGAGTGATTTTTCCGGGTTCCGCCAGCCGGACGGCGAGGCAATTATTGATCTGGCGTTGGATAATTATATTGAAATGCGCGAAAAAACCGGAGATCCTGATTTTTTATTGCAAAAGAAAATAGAAGCGAAATTCAGCAAGCTGTACCCAAATCTCTGGACACCGTTATATTCTCAGGTGACCTTCAGCAATACACGTTACAGTGAAGCGTATGCAAACGGGAAACGCCAGGATGCGATAATGAAAAAAATTCTGGAGATGGAAAATATCCACGAACGTTGGGACGAAGATTTCGTGATGGAAGAATTATTAAAATTGGTAAAATGAGATTTTTAAATCTGATTATTATAACACTCCTGATGGCTTTTGCTGTTCCGGCTATGGCACAAAAGAAGAATAATACGGGAAGCGGAATGTACGTCCGCGGGAAATCTAAAAGTGACTATTTCGGAGAACGGAGTGCACCTAAAAAAATGATGAAAAACCGTTCGGATAAAGTTCGTCCTTTTGGTTTTCAGGCACAATTGGGAGCAACAATGACGCTGGTTAATCCGGATCCGAAGAATAAGACCGGAATCATCACACCGACAGGAGAAAGCTATGAGATTAATCCGTTGACACGCCCGGGAATTTATGCTGAAATAGGTTTTGTTCACATGAATGTCCGTTCCAAATCAGCGGCGAGGCAGCGAATTATTGATTACGTAGATTATGGGATCGGCTTCAAGCTTTTTCACGGTGACGAAAGAATTGACATTGTAGGAAATCAGACCAACATAAGCGGGTTAAACCGTTTTCAGATCGGAAATCTGAATCTGCGGGTCGGAGTTCATAAATTACAATACCTGACCACTAAAAAGAATTTCTTTATCGATCATTCTCTGGGAATTAATTTTGATTACAGAATATTAGAAACAAGTGAACATTCTGTATTATCAGGTGTTTTCCCACAACAATATTCCGGAAAACCTTCCCTGATGCTGCATTATGATGTAGGTCTGGGCATTCGTGTTGCCAAAGGAAAATATATTGTCGTTGGCGTACAGGCACCATTTGTGGAGTTTTTAGATAAACCGGCGGGAAATCCAAGCTTCAATTGGTTTTCGAGCAGCTATTATCCGTTTATGGCGCGTATTAAATATATTCACTTGTTCCCTGCTAAAAAGCCGAAACATGCGTGCTGGACAGGAGATGAAGAACAGCGAAAAATGAACGAGCAATTTCTTCAGGGACAGTAACCTTTTTACTGATATAAAAATTTAACTTTTATAGTTGTAATTTTTTTAGTAGTTTGCGTTATTAAATAATGAATATTAAAAATTACGTTCTATGTTGGAGTTAGCAAAAAACATCTTACAGAAAGTAAGTTTTGATCCCTCTCTTTTTAAGAAAGAGCTGCTGAAGGCCATTAAATGGCTGGAGAGTAAAGATGAAGTCGGAATGTTAAAGGAATGGTGCAATCACAATTTTGGAACGAGCTATTCCTCTATTTTAAAGGAAGTTTTCGCATAAATGTAACTTTTTTGTTATAAAAACCGTCTTAGATCAAGACGGTTTTTATATTTTTATACACCAAATAAACTCATTCATGCTTAACAGATATATTTTCTCGTTGCTGCTATCTTGTGTAATGACAGGAATGTCCTATTCCCAGATGCAGGCAACATTTACAAAAACCATTAATACAAAATGTAACGGATCCAATTGTGATTACTCCGGGCCAAGTATTTTGATTAATGAGATGATGATGTCTCCTTCCAGCTATGATGGATCTCTTTCAGGAAATGATGCTTCTCAACGAGGAGAATGGATAGAATTGTATAATCCCAATCTGTGTCAATCGATTGATATTTCTTGTTATTATCTGGCAAGTAATGTATATTTAGCAACTACTTTTTTGGGTATGACCACAGTATCTGAAGATAGTAAAGAAGCTTTTATTCTTCCTGCAAATACCATAGTGCCTGCGGGTGGATTTTGCGTTGTGAGAGGAGTGAATGCTACACCCGTTCCTACTCAAAATCTAATTCAAAATGGAGGGAATGTTGTAGAAATTGTAATGCCCTCGGGCATAACAGGTAATGGGATTTGTATTAGTGGTACTCAACAATCTCCTCGTTTTTGGTTTCCGAATGCGGGAGGTTGGTTTGGTTTTTTTGACAGAAACGGTGTTCCGCAAGATGCTGTAAGCTGGGGAACAGTTGGTAATTCAAACACATTGATAGACTGTATTCCTACAGTTTCCGGATGTAATAATACGATAACATCATTACCTAGTTATGATGGTTTTCCAGCAAACAGAAAAATGACTGTTTATTCAGCAAGTGGAGGTGTCCCAAATTCTTGGGGACAAAGTATCCGTCGTGTTCCGGACGGTGGAAATTGGGTAGTGGACCAGGGGACAGCAACTCCGACTCCCGGAAGCTGTAATGGCACTTGTGCAACAGTGGGATCTTCTTCCTGTGACGGATCGGCAACAGTTAACGTAACAGGCGGAACAGCTCCGTACACTTATTTGTGGAATGATTCTCAGGCACAGCTAACACAAACAGCAACAGGATTATGTGCTGGTTCCTATCAGGTCAAAGTCACGGATAATACGGGAGCAGTTCAGTACTTCCAGGTAACAGTCGAAGATCATGTTCCGGCAGTTTCTTTTACAATTATAGAAAATGTTTGTAATGAAGGACAAACAATTCCGATAACAAATTATTCTCCTGTCCCTGCATCCGGTCAGACAGGAGCGTTTACAGGAACGGGGATCAGCGGCACTTCATTTAATGTTGCAACTTCCGGGAATGGCCAGTTTCCGCTTACCTATACGTTTACGGATGAAAACGGATGTACGAATTTTGCGAAAGATACCATTAATGTTCATCCAAAGCCGCAGCCGGCAATTTCAGGTATCGCACCGACTTATTGCTTATCTGATGTAATAGTTACTCCGACCCTATCTCCTGCAGGAGGTGTTTTATCAGGTCCCGGAATTTCTAACGGTACTTTTAGTGTTCTTGCAGCAGGAGTAGGAAATCATACCATAAAATATGTGGTGACAACTGCTGCTGGTTGTTCTGACTCCACTCAGATCACGGTTAATATTTCCGGATTTACTCCTCCGACATTTACCATTCAGGATGAAATCTGCTTGAATGCCGCGCCTATTCCACTTTCAGGAACACCGGCAGGAGGAACGTTTACAATTAACGGACAGACGATCACCCAGTTTAATCCTGCTGTCCACGGTCTGGGACAGCACATTATTGCCTATACGATCTCAGATCCTTCCAATCCGCAATGTATGGCGCAGGCAACTGACACTATTAAAGTGGTGGACGGTGTGACCATTACGGCAAATGTTCCGAAATATTTCTGTTTCAATTCCCCGAATCAACCGATTGATATTCAGCCTGCGGGCGGTCAACTGTCAGGAACCCTGGTTTCCGGGAATGAGCTGACCATTTCTACAGCACAGCCGGGAAATTATTCGTTCACTTATGATTACACCACATCTGACGGCTGCTCCAGCTCCTACACGCATAACTTTACTGTCGGGCCGGAAGTGGCGGTTGCATTTACTGTTTCCCAGGACTGCTTCCAGAATGTAACACTAACAGCGAAGCCTGTGGTTGGAACTTTTGCGGATTACAGATGGTATCAGGGAACGACCTCCTTAGGCTCAGGATCTTCCTATGGAAGCCACGTGGAAACCCCGGGAGAATATACTTATTCCCTTGAGGCGACAAATGTTTATGGCTGTAAAGCTTACTATTCGGAACAAATTTTTGTAAACGAAGGAGTGAAGCCGGAAAATTTTGTAATACCGAATGTACTGACTCCGAACAATGACAATAAAAATGATTTTATTACGATGCCGATGATGGACAACGATTGCATTGTGTATAAAGTGCTGATTTTAAATCGTTGGGGAAATCTGGTGTATGAAGCGACCCAGGCTAATCCGGTTTTTGCAGGAAAAGACATGAACGGACACTCGCTTTCAGACGGAGTTTACTTCTATAAGATTGTTTCCGATGATTTTGACTGTGATTCAGATGAATACAAACCGATGTGCTACGGATTCATAACTATCGTATCTAAATAAAACGTTAATAAATCCAATAAAAAGGGTATTTTCCGAAATACCCTTTTTTTCGTTAAAAAAGTACGTTAAATTTGCTCCGTATTCCATTACAAAGGTATGGCAAAAGATAAGCTTACTAAGGTTAAAATATATACCAATCAAAAGTCTCCAAGATTGTTTAAAAACAAGTTCCTGGAACTTTTAACCAAATCACATCCACTTATTATTGACATAATGTATGGTATAATAGCCTATTTCCTGATAAGCTATTATTACAATCATTACGATCAGAATATCGGAGCGATAACTTTTCAGTTCTTTTTCGGATTTTTCAGCTGGACATTGGGAGAGTACTTAATGCACCGTTTTTTATACCATCGCCCGGATGACGCTACATACGATACAGGTGTTCAGTACTTATTCCATGGAATTCACCATTATTTTCCGGACGATGATTCCAGAACAGTGCTTCCTCCGGTTCCTTCACTGGGGATAGCAGCCTTGTTCTTTGGAGTCTTTTACCTGACTATCGGGAAGTACGCGTTTACATTTGGCCCTGGTTTCATGATCGGTTATTGTGCGTATATGACAGTTCATTATACAATTCATAAAGTTCCGCCTCCCAAAAGGTTCAACTGGTGGTGGAATTACCACAATATTCACCATTACCAGCAGCACGACAGAGCTTTTGGTGTGACGAATCCGTTCTGGGACTTTGTTTTTAGGACATTACCTGAGAAAAACAGAAGAACGGTAGATATTGAAGTTGCAAAACCGGGAGAAGAATTCCTGAAAAAACATTCGAAATAAATTGCGAGCCCTCCGGAAAACGGAGGGCTTTTGTTTTTTTATATTTACGTCATGGTCATGAAAACAGAATGGGAAAAAATGCTTTCCGGTGAATGGTATTCGCCTCTTGATGCGGAATTATCTAAAAAGAGATACCTTACAAAAAAGCTGATTCACGAAATCAACCTGCTTTCCCCGGACGAACAGAAGAAACAAAAACAGTTGTTCCAGCAATTATTTCAAACCAAACAAAAGCGATTTTGGATCGAAGCTCCTTTTTTCTGTGATTATGGGGAGAATATTGCATTTGGTGAAGATTTCTTTGCCAATTATCATTTGACGATCCTGGATGGTGCTAAGGTCACATTTGGTGATCATGTGAAAATTGGTCCGAATGTATCCATATTTACAATTGTTCATCCGATGAATGCTGAAGAACGAGCAGGCAATCTGGAAAGAGCATTGCCTGTTATTATCGGAAATAACGTCTGGATCGGAGGAAATGCTGTGATCAACCAAGGCATCAGCATTGGCGATAATACAGTGATCGGTTCCGGCAGTGTAGTTACCAAAGATCTTCCTGCGAATGTGTTTGCCGCCGGGAATCCGTGTAGGATAATCAGGGAAATCAGGGAAGAGATTGCTCCAAAAGAATAAATAAGACAAGGCAGAAATTTCGTTTTCTGCCTTGTCTTATTTAATAAGGAACTATTCTTCTTTAATATCGTGCTTTTTCAGAAAAGCTTCGTACAATGCTCTGGTTTCCTGAAGCTGTTTTAAAACGATTGCCAGATCGGGATTTGCTTTTGCTTCTTTGCTTTTCTTTGTCAGAATTTCATCTTGTTTCTTTAATTCGGCTGTGGCTTCCACGATCATTCCTGATACATAAGGTTTGAAATATCCGAGGTCATTGTAAACACTGTCCACAGTTCCGACAAAGTTTTTCATGTCCTGAATGCTGCTGGAGAATGAATAATAACCTAAATAGATCAACGCATTCCCTTTGTCTCTGAGAGATGCTTTTTTGTAAAGATCCTGATAGAAATCCATTTTTCCGGGAACTCTTTGCTGAAGATAATATCCGGCGATCTGGAAGTCAATTTCAGAAGAAGAGTGTTTTTTGGTAAATGTTTCGATCAGCTCATTAGCCTTGTCCGGATTCAGCTCGATATAGTGTTCCAGAACTTTTGACAGAACATTATAGGACAATTCTTTGTCAGCAATCAGGTCTAGCAGCTTGATCTTCTCCTCTTTGGAAGCTGCCGAGCTCATATACAGATCGATCGCTTTAGATCGAACTTCGTATTGTTTTCCTGTGGTTGTCAGAGACTTGATTTTCTGAATGTCTGTGATTTCTGCAAGATCAGCTGTTCCGGTACGATTGATCAGCTCATCTAAAACAACTATTTGAGTTCCGAAGAAAGTATCGTTTAATACAGCTGTTGTAAAAGCCTTTAATTTTGCTTTATCATTAACAGCAGACATGTAACCATGGATTGCTTCTTTTTTGGTAAGATAATTAGTTGCTGCTTCGAATTGCTTTAACCAGAAATCCGGAGTGGAATTGAAAACGTAATTGCCAAGAAGCGTTTTTTCCGGATCAATAATGATTGTTTGCAGCTTTCCTTTTATACCGAAAGAAACGGTCTGGGTACGCTGTGTGATCTTGAATTTTTCGGTGTGTGTTCCCGCATCGTCAATGTAAGTGACCACCATCGGAATGGTATAAGTCGGAAAATTATCGGGTTGTTCCTGGACAAAGGTCAGATTGAATTTTGTTTTTTCGTAATTATAAGAAAAAGAAGCTTCTGTTTCCGGATGTCCTTTATCCAGAAACCACTGGTTGAAGTACCAGTTAAGATCTTCTCCGCAAATTTCTTCAAACGCGAGCCTTAAATCGTGAATTTCGGCTGTTTTGTAAGCATGTTTTGTAAGATAATTGTTCAGCCCTGTGAAGAACGCTTCATCTCCCAGATAAGCTCTGAGCTGGTGAAGGATGGCGCCACCTTTGTTATATGAATGCGCGTCAAACATGTCTTCCTTGTCGTTATAATCGAACCAGATCATATTATGATGCGTTCCCGCATTGTAATACCCCATGATCTCTTCTTCCATATTGTACTGCGCCACATCCTTTCCGTATGCGTGCTCGTCCCACAGATACTGGGAGTAGTTGGCAAAAGATTCGTTCAATGGTAAATTGGACCATGATTCGCAAGTGACAAGATCTCCGAACCAATGATGAAATAGTTCGTGAGCAACGATCGATTCATCATTTTTATCCGCCAGCTCACGGTCATTGCGATAAACAAAATCTCCGAAGACAACAGCACCGGTATTTTCCATCGCACCTGAAACATATTCCCTTACAACGATCTGATGATATTTATCCCACGGATACTCTACACCCAGTAAGTCGGAAAAGAAGCGGATCATCTGAGGAGTTTTACCGAAGATAGCTTTTGCCTGGCCTTTCCATTCCGGTTCTACATAATAATTCACAGCCATTTGGCTGCCGTCTTTCCGGATGAACGTGTCTTCAATGACTTCAAATTCACCAATCGCGATCATGAACAGATACACCGGATGTTTTAAATCCTGCTTCCAGATGTCGGTGCGCGTACCATCCGCATTTTTTGTGGAAGAAACTAATTTTCCGTTGGAAAGTGTTTTGTATTTGTCAGCAACAATCAGGCTTATTTCCTGCGCTGATTTTGAATTAGGGGAATCAATTGTTGGGAACCATACGGAATTAGCCTCTGTTTCACCCTGTGTCCAGATTTGCGGCATAAAGCCGTCTTTCTGATCGGTGGGATTGATGAAATACAAGCCTTTGTCGCTTTTGATTGCGCTGCTTCCACTGGTAACACGCTCGTTTGGCTTTGCAACATAATCAATCTGGATGGTGTAAGATTCGTTACGGGTATAAGTTTTATCCAGTGTGATTTTCAGAACATCTTCCTTATATGTATATTGAAGCAGCTTCCCGCTGATAGTAACGGAATTGATCGTCATTCCCTTAGCATCTAAAATTAAGCTGTCGGATGGATAAAAATGAGGTTTTGCCGTGATAGTTGCACGGCCTTTTAAATACGCGTTTTCCCATTCCGGGCGAAGCTCCAGCTTTGTAGTAATCAAATCGGTATAGATGGTTCGGGACGCTCTGTAATCCCGCGGTCCGGCAGCAGAATCTTCCGATTGTTCATATTTATAATCTGATGAATCAAAAAAATGACCCTTTGTTTTAGAACTATTTGCACATGAAGTTATTACAGATAATCCCAATAATACAGAAAACAATAAACTGGCTTTTTTCATCCCTTAGAAATAAAGTTTTTATTCAAAGATAGTATTCTATTTAAGACATTTATTGCGTAATATTGTAAAAGATAAATTTTACTTGATGAAAAACAATAATTGGAAGATAGACGGTAAATCAGCTACTTTAAATTCCGGCGCAACGATCGAGTGGGAAAATGACACATTTTTTAAAATTCATCATCAAGGGAAGGATTTTTTTGGCGAAATTCTGGAAGAAAGACTGGAAGAACGTACTCTGAAAGTGAAAATCAATCACCGGGAATTTACGATCTACAAAGAAGGTCCTCTGGATCAGCTGATCGAAGAGCTTGGACTGAATAAGCCGAAAGTCCGAAAGCTGCAGGTGCTGAAAGCTCCGATGCCGGGACGCGTGGTTTCCGTAAGTGTAACAGCTGGCCAGGAAGTTGGAGTAGGAGAGGCGCTGCTGACACTGGAAGCAATGAAGATGGAGAATGTCCTGAAGTCCGAAGGTGTGGGAATCGTGAAGTCGGTTGAAGTCGCACCGGACGTCGTTGTGGACAAAGGTGCCGTGCTTATTTCTTTTGAATAATAAATTTTAATAATGCAGAATAGGATTGGAGTTTTTCTCTGATCCTATTGTTGTTTCAGGGCCATGGCCCGGATAAACAACCGTGTTTTCGGGCAAAGTGAAGATCTTCGTCCGGATGGAATTTTTTAATGTTTCAAGGCTTCCTCCCGGAAGGTCATAGCGCCCGAAGCTTCCTTTGAACAGAATATCTCCTCCCATAAGAACAGCGTTTTCTTCGTTGTAAAAAGCAATATGAGCAATGCTGTGCCCGGGAGCGAAAATCACTTTGAACCTGATCTCTCCGAATGTCAGCTCATCACCTTCTTCCACAAAAATGGTTGGCAGCGGAGAAGGCTCATATCCTGTAAAACCATACAGCTGCGCGGAAGGGCCTACCATGCTCAGAGTGCTCAGCTCTCCTTCATGGGTGATAATATCCACATCGTAAGTCCGCGCTAAATAAGCATTTCCCAGGACATGATCAATATGACAGTGTGTATTTAAAATGGCGTGAATTTTGAGATCGTTATTTTGTATGAATTCATCCAGTACTTCACGTTCCTGTGCTGTATAACAGCCCGGATCAACGATGACGGCATTGTTTTGATCATCATGAATCAGGTAGGTGTTTTCCTGAAAAGGATTGAAAGTATAGGTACGAATATGGATACTCATGCGTTTAATATTATTTTTGCGCTGCAAATTACTTATTTTTGATTAAAATCTGGAACTATGGGTATGTTTAAACTTGTATTTGGATTATTAACAGTTACTGTTCTTACGACAGCTTGTGCTACAAAAGTACCGTTTACAAAAGCTGTAATCGAAAAATACGACCTTACGGACATTACAATGAAGCAAGTGCAATTTTTTACTTCACAGTACATTGTCCTGGAAGCAAGTAATTCCTCGGAAGCGCAACGTGTGGAGGACGGAAAGATCGTCGTTTCCCAGAATAATAAAAACTACCGGATCGTGATTCAGCCGCAGACAAAGTGCGTTTTTGAAAAAAATGACGAAAACGGAAATGTATATATCCGCTTTGAGCAGGGGAAAAATAACTTTCTGAAATTTGCCGTCCGTAAAAATGACAGTAACGGCAGATACTATCTGGTAGCGGATTATTCCGGCGGAACAAAAGGGAAAGTTGCCTATAACGATAAAACGTATTACATCAATAGTGAAAGTGGTAATGCCTTTTTGATGGTTTCCGTTAAAAAGCTGAATAAATCGTATGGAAAAACCAAGGTGGTGAAAGGAATGAAGGTGAGATGATTGATTTCAAAGTTGAAATTTTTTATTTACTATAGTAATTGTTTACGGAAAATTTACTATCTTAGGTAGAAAGAGAGGATTTCTGTTGAGGGTTTTGGCTAAAAATTCCTGTCTTCACTAAACCTATCTGTTCGTACTAAGTATAAAAATTTATATTTGTGGCTATGGAAAATGATTCAAACGATAAACAAGGAATAAAAGTTAATGATTTTATTGTTGAATATAATGAAATTATTAATAACCTCGGAAATACTGTTGTAATAGAGACACAATGGGAAAAAGATGGAGACTTTTTTAAAAAAATCTCTATCTATGATGACTCCTACATTCCTGTTAAAACTTTAGGAAGCACTACATTGATAAACAATTTATAAACTATGCCAAATTGGAATGAGGTAATTGTTGAAATTCAGCAAGAACAGCAAAGAAACCCTACTGTAAACCCACTTGACACAGTCAGGAGAAAATATTTAAAAAAGATTTCTGAAATATCTGGTAGAAACACAATTGCGTATTATTCTGGGTGGCTTCAAAAGCCGCAAATAGCAGGAACAGCAGTTAATGATAAGGATAAATCTGGTTTTATGTTGACTATTAATAAACTAGATCGGTCGAAGGGCCTTGATTTAATTCTACATACACCAGGTGGAGATATTGCTGCCACAGAATCTCTGGTTGATTATTTATACTCTATGTATAATAAGGATATCAGAGTTATTGTTCCGCAAATATCTATGTCGGCAGGGACAATGATCGCATTTGCTTCAAAGGAAATTGTGATGGGTAAACATTCAAATTTAGGTCCTATCGATCCTCAAATGGGTGGATTAGCATGTCAGGCTGTTTTAAATGAATTTGAACAAGCAAAAGAAGATATACGAAGAAATCCCCAATCTGCTGCATTGTGGCAAGTTATAATAGGTAAGTATCACCCTACATTTTTAGGATCTTGTAAGCAGGCTATTGAATGGTCTGAAAAAATGGTAAAAGATTGGCTTAAAAATAATATGTGTGAAGGAGATGAGACACGAGTTAAAAAAATTGTTGAAACGTTTTCAAATCACACAGAACAAAAATCACACTCAAGACACATATCTAAAAAAGAGTGTGAGAAAGTTGGTCTTAATATAACTTCGCTTGAAACAGATCAGGAATTCCAAGATGCAGTGTTAACCACACATCATGCCTTTATGCATACATTTTCAAACACCCTGTGTGTCAAAATAATTGAGAATCAAGATGGTGTTGCATATATTGAACAAGCAGTTCAACCAACATCTAATAAATAAACGAATAGCAGCGATATTGACTTTTTAGCAGATGAATTATTGGGTTGTATATTTCTATTAAACTATTAATAACGCGTCCGTTGTCGGAGATTCTATATTTCTACACCATTATTTTACATTTTACTGAAATGTTATATACTGCTTTAAGTTGAAAAGGTTTCTTTGAATAAATTCAACATATAAAATTCCCGTAATATTTGAGTCCGGTTAGTCTTTTATCTGTCTTAAATTTGAGCTCAAAAATCACATTCTTTCTCTCTCATTTGTTAACAGACTACTAAAAATTAAGATTTAAGTTTTTTTGGTTCTTAAATAAAAGAACTAATTCTTTTTTTCCTATATCTTTGCCCCATGAAAATTTGTAGAAACAATATTGTTCCTCTTTCTGACAAGCAATTGGAGCTTATTGAAAGAGTCGGGGTTTTTGGCTGCGAGCATGGATTACAGCCCGCTTCTGCCAGAATTTCTGCGTTGCTGCTTATTTCAGATAAAGTAGAGCTGACCTTTGATGAGATCAGAGAAACGCTTAACCTGAGCAAAAGTGCAACGAGTAACGGGATCAATTTTCTGTTAGTAGCGAAAAGAATTGAATATGTTACGAAAACCGGAGACAGAAAGCGTTATTTCCGGTCAAATATCGAGACCTGGAAAAAGTCCTTTACAGAGGAATTTAATCATTTGATGAGCTTTAGTAATTTATTGAATGAAATCCGGAAAGTAAGAACGGATAAAACAGTTGAATTTAATAATTCGATAGACGACCTGTCCAGCTTTATTCAATATGTGATAGCGGAATTACCGGGGATCTATGAAAAATGGGAAACAAAAACAATAAGAACAACAAAATAGCTATGTCTAAAATTAAATTACTATTGGTGCTTCTGGTGACGGGGAGTCAGTTAAAAGCCCAATCAAATGTGATGGATTTAAGCCAGTGTTTGAATTATGGATTAGAACACTCACCCTACGTAACACTTTCCAAGAACGAACTGGAAATGTTTAAATACAATAAGCGGGAATTATACGCTCCTTATTTACCATCGCTTAATGCAAACGGAAGCCTGGATTACAACGCGAAGCTACCTGTAACGGTAATTCCGGCAGGAGGTTTTTCACCGGAAGAGCTCCGTATAAAAATGGGTTCTCCGAATGCAAACTCCGCTACGATCCAGCTGGAGCAGAAAATTTACGATCAGGCAGCAATAATCGGAATGAAAGGAATGAAAGATTACGAAGAGCTTTCTAACCTGAATTCAGAGAAGACAATAGAAGACCTGATCTATAATGTTGCAATGTCTTATTACCAGGTGCTTATCGTTAGCCAGCAGATCAAATTACTGGAGGATAGCAAAGCCCAATATACAGAGCTGGTCAGAATCATGGAATTACAATTGACAAAAGGAGTTGTGAAGAAAGTGGATCATGACCGTATTAAAGTGGCATATAACAATATCATTTCACAATTGAGTCTGGTTCAAACGTCCAAGGATGTTGCAATCAACCGTTTGAAAGTAGTGATCGGCTTACCGATTGACAGCGATCTGCAGATCAATGAAGACCAGAAAGAGCTGGAAGATACGGCTTTACCCGGCGAAGCGCAGATAAATGTAGCGGAACGGCTGGATTATAAGATCAATCAGATGAATATTAAATTACAGGAATTAAATACAAGAGTGACGAAATATTCCTTTTTGCCGACGCTTAGCGGATACGCGAGATACGGAGCTAATTCCTATGCTCAGACATTTAAGGATTCCTGGAATAATTTTTATGACTTTGCGTCTATCGGATTGAAGCTAAACGTTCCGATCTTCAACGGATTGAAAGTAAATACGAATTATAATAAACAACGTATCCAGCTGGAAAACTTAAAAGCGCAATCCACCATTATGGAAGAAAATTATAAGGTGGAATACCTGAATTCCAGAACCAAGCTGATCGAAGCACATACAAGCTATACGACAAATTTGGAAAACCTTAATTTGGCAAAAGAAGTATATGAAGTGACGAATCTTTCTTACCAGAAAGGAGCCGCTTCCTTATCTGACTTTTTAAATGCGGATTATAGCTACAAGGAAGCGCAGACAAATTACCTGACATCACTTGTCAATATGCTGTCTTCCCGTTTAGATTTCGAAAAATCAAAAGGTAATTTATCTAACTATTTAAATAATAAATAATGAAAAAGAAAGGAATAATCGCTGTCATTATTATTGCGGTGTGTGTTGTATTTGCTGTGGTGAAGTTATCAGCAAATAAAAAAGTAATTGAAAAAGGAAAAGAAGTGGTAGACCGGTCACATATTCCGGTAGCGGTGAATGTTGAATCGGTGAAAATGCTGGAATTGTCGGGAGCGATTATCCGCCCGTCAATTGTAGAGCCGAATGAAAAAGCGACTATCGCGCCGAGCATGTCCGGTAAGCTGGAATCATTATCCATTCAGCTGGGATCGAAAGTCGGAAAAGATCAGACGATCGGTAAAATTGATACGAAGACGCTGAACGTTCAGCTGAAAAACCTTCAGCTGACAGCTGATAAATTGAAAACCGATTTAGACAGAAATAAAGAATTGTTTGAAGGGAAAGCACTTTCCGAAACGCAATACCTGGATTCCAAATATGCATATGAATCAAGATTGCTGGAGCTGGAGCAGCTGAAGCAGCAAATCAGCGATTCGTACATTAAATCTCCTGTTGCAGGAACAATTATCGATAAAAAATACGTTGCGGGCGAGTTTGTGGGTGCAGGTTCTCCGGTTGCTACGGTAGTAGATGTAGATGTGCTTAAAATTTATGTTTATGTCAATCAAAGCGAAGTAAGGTTTATTAAAATGAACCAGGAAGCACTTATTTCCGCTTCTGTTTTCCCGGATAAATTATTCAAAGGGAAAGTGACCTACATTGCGCCGAGCGCCGACAATAATTATAACTACAAAATCGAGGTTCAGGTGCGTGTAAAAGAAAATCCGGATCTGAAAGCAGGTACTTATGTGAATGTAAAATTCGAGATGAACAGAAAAGAAGATGTGCTTCAGGTACCTAAAAAAGCATTGGTGGAAGGAGTGAAAAACGCATATGTCTATGTTCAGAACGGAGACAGAGCAGAAAGAAGAACTATCCGTGTCGGACGTGAAAATGGTGAATATATTGAGGTTGTTGAAGGGCTTAAAGAAAATGAAAAAGTTGTAATCGACGGTCAGATCAATATTGTAGATAAAAGTTTAATTCAAGCAAAAGAAAGTAAATAATCATGGCTTCAATTACCGAGATAGCGATAAAACGACCATTACTGATAACAGTAGTTTTCGTTTGTCTGGTTCTCTTTGGTTTTATAAGTTACAGGACACTGAACTATAACTTATTGCCAAAGTTCGATATACCAGTTGTATTAGTTCAGACAATTTATCCGGGGGCATCTTCCGATGAGGTCGAGAACAGTATTACAAAACACATTGAAGAAGCCGTGTCTTCTTTAGAGGGGCTTAAATCTGTCAGCTCTTCTTCCAGGGAAAGTATCTCTGTTATTACAATAGAGCTGAATCAGGGAGAAGATGCGGTGAAAGCGCAGCAGGATGCCGAACGTAAGATCTCACAGATCTTGTCATTGCTTCCTGACGGAGTGGATGAGCCGGTCGTATCCCGTTTCTCGCTGGATGACTTACCGATCGTGAAGCTGACGGCAACTTCTAATTTATCATCTACAGAAATGTACGATCTGGTTGATTTAAAGATCAAGCCGCTGTTAACGAATGTTCCGGGTGTGGCGCAGATCAACCTGATCGGAGGAGTTGAACGCCAGATCGAAGTGAAGCTGGATAACGATAAGCTGTCTGCCTATAATATCAGCCCTGCAAATGTTCAGGCGATGATTGCAAGAGGTGGTATGTCTTTCCCGGCGGGTAATGTTCAGAATGACGATTCCAGATTCTCTTTACGTCTGGATGCTAAAATTACAGATATAGAAGTTCTGAAAGACCTGATCATCAAGCAGGACGCAGGTGGATCAAGAATACTTTTGCGGGATATCGCAACTGTAACGGACGGACAGGCAGAACCTACGACGCTGAACCGGATCAACGGGAAGCCGGGGATCGGTATCCAGGTTCTGAAGCAGACAGATGCAAATACCGTTTCGGTGGCGCAAGGCATTCAGAAGAAGCTGGCTGATGTAAAAGAAAGATACAAGGATATCAACTTTGATTATATGATCGCGTCGGATCAGTCAGTCTATACGCTGGCTTCAGCAGATGCGGTAATGCACGATTTATACCTGGCAATCATCATTGTGGCGGCTGTAATGGTATTCTTCCTGCACTCACTGAGGTCCTCCATGTTTGTATTGATCGCCATTCCATCGGCAATGATCCCGACCTTCATTTTGATGTGGGTATTTGGTTTCTCGCTGAATTTGATGACGCTGATGGCATTGTCACTTGTAGTTGGTATTCTTGTGGATGACAGTATTGTGGTCCTGGAAAATATTTACCGCCACATGGAAATGGGAAAACACAAGCGGATCGCAGCGCTGGAAGGCCGTAATGAGATCGGGTTTACGGCACTTTCGATCACACTGGTGGACGTGGTGGTATTCCTTCCGCTGGCACTTTCCACGGGATTAATCGGTAATATTCTCCGGGAATTCTCTCTGGTGATCGTGTTCTCCACACTGATGTCGCTGGTGGTAGCCTTTACGCTGACGCCAATGCTGGCTTCCCGCTGGGGTAAGCTGGAGCATTTGACGAAAGACAATTTGTGGGGCAGAGCAAACCTTTGGTTTGAGGGAATCCTTGATGCAATAAGAGATATTTATGTTTCAGTTTTAAAATGGACGTTAAATCATAAACTGATTACAGCTGCTATTATTACAACACTTTTCGTTTCCACAGTAATTTTGCTTCCTGCCAAAGGATTTATCAGCGGCACTTTTATGCAGCCTGCGGATAGAGCAGAGTTGAGCTTGTTAATAGATTTATCTCCTGAAAATACGTTGTCGCAGACGAATCAGGTGGTAGGTGAAATTGAAAAAATGCTGCTGCGGGATCCGGATGTCACAAAAGTATTTTCGAATGTAGGTACACAATCAGGAGAGGTTTCTTCTAATTCAGCGGCAAACAGTAATCTTGCAGAGATCACCGTTCAGCTGGTCGATAAAAAAGAACGGGATTATTCAACCGATGAATTCGGTCAGCGCGTTCGTGACTCGCTGGAGAAATATCCCGGAATAAAATTAATTGTTACTCCTGTCGGCCTGATGGGGAACGATGTTCCGATTCAGGTGGCAGTGAAGGGAACGGAATTAGACAGTGTGAGAAAAGGAGCAGCGATGCTGTTTGACATCATCAACAGTGTCCCGGGGACGGATTTCGTAAGATATTCGACAAAAACACCTAAAAAAGACATTGCTATTGATATTGACAGAGAGAAAACCGCAATGTATGGCTTATCTGTTGCAGAGATCGGTGCAGCTGTTCAGCTGGCTTATCAGGGGAATGACGACACGCGTTTTAAAGATAAAGGAGAGGAATATGATATCAATATTATGCTGGATAAAGCAGATAAATATTCCATTAATGACGTAAGAAACCTGACGATTCAGAATCAACGGGGAAGTATCGTTCGTCTGCAGGATGTTGCTTCGATCTACGAGGTGGACGGGCAATCCGTACGTGAACGGTTAGACCGTATGGCTTCTGTTAAAATATTTGCAGCAACAGTTAATCGTTCCTTAGGAGATATCGTTAATGAAATTAAAGCAAAGATTTCGGAAACCGAATTCCCGGCGGGAACAGAAATAAAATTTATTGGTGCAGCGGAGAATATGGAAGATTCCATGAAGAGCCTGGTGATGTCATTAGGACTGGGAATTCTTCTGATCTATTTTATCATGGTAGCACTTTATGAAAGTGTATTATCGCCGTTCATTGTCTTGTTTTCTATTCCGGTGTCTTTTGTCGGAGCGTTCCTTGCATTGGCACTTACAATGAATCAGCTGTCAATTTTTGCGATGCTCGGTTTGATCATGTTACTTGGTCTGGTTGCCAAGAATGCGATCCTGATTGTCGATTTTGCGAACCATCAGGTGGCCGAAGGCAAAACAGTATATGAAGCGCTGGTTGAGGCAGGAAAAGAACGTCTGCGCCCGATTATGATGACCACGCTGGCAATGGTTTTCGGTATGTTGCCGATCGCTCTGGCAACGGGAGATGGTGCCGAGGTGAAAAACGGAATGGCTTGGGTGATTATCGGAGGTCTGACATCTTCTATGATTTTGACAGTTTTCCTTGTACCAGGTGTTTATTATATGTTTGATAACATCAAAAGCTTCTTTAAAAGAAGAAGAAAACGAAGAAAAGCAAAAGCAATTGAAGCATAAAAAAATAAGGCGGTTCACAATGAACCGCCTTATTTTTTTATCAGGGATTTATAAAAATGATTTTAAAAATTCGGAGTCAGGTCATGCGTTTGATAAAACTCATCAATATATTTCAAAGCTTCTTTCGGGCAGTCAACAATTTTAAACAGATCCAGATCCTTCTCGGAAATATTGTTCTCTTTGTTCAGCATCACTTCTCTGATCCAGTCAAATAATCCTTCCCAGTATTCACTGCCCATCAGGACAATTGGCTTGCGTTTTATTTTTTTTGTCTGAACCAACGTTAAGGCTTCAAATAATTCGTCCAGTGTTCCCAGGCCGCCAGGAAGAATTATAAATCCCTGCGCATATTTCACAAACATTACTTTCCGGACAAAAAAGTAACGATAATCAAAAATATGTTCCAGGTCAATATATGGATTGTGGGATTGCTCAAATGGCAGATTAATATTTAATCCTACAGATGTTCCTTTGCCTTCCTGCGCACCTTTGTTCGCTGCCTCCATAATTCCGGGTCCTCCTCCGGTAATTACCCCGAAACCATTTGCGGCACATTCTTTCGCCACTTCCTGTGCTAATTGATAGTATTTGTTGTCCGGTTGTGTTCTTGCTGATCCGAAAATGGACAAACAGGGACCTACCTGAGCCAGCCGGTCGTAAGAGTCTACAAACTCGGACATGATCTTGAAAATAGCCCAGCTGTCGTTTACTTTTATCGCATTCCAATCCTTTTTAATGGCTTTCATTCTAGTTTTGAATTATATGTTAAAAATTCATTTATTGTGCACGTATAGGGTGTATATGGCCATCAAAAATGGAAAAAATAAGCGAGAAAATAGTACTTTTAGGTTTTGATAAACAAAGTTTCACAAATTTTACAATGGAAATTTATTACTCGTTCTCCTTACTTATTGTCGTAGCAACCATTTTCTCCTTTCTAAATAAACAATGGTTAAAACTCCCTTCCACTATCGGAATTATGGTCATTGCTATTTTCTTTTCTGTCCTGTTGGTAAGCTTTGGAGATAAAATTCTTAGTGAAGAATTATTGAATTCTATGAGAAATCTGCCTAAAAGTGTAGATTTCAACGAAATATTAATGGGTGCATTGCTGAATTTCCTGTTGTTCGCCGGAGGGATTCATATCAAAATATCAGACTTGAGAGAACATCGCGGTGCGATTGGCATTTTTGCAACGTTCAGCGTTGTAATGACCGCTTTTATAGTTGCTTTTTCACTTTATTTTTTAACAGATTGGTTCGGAAGCCAGATTCCTTTTATCAACTGCCTGCTTTTCGGGGCATTAATTGCTCCCACAGATCCGATAGCAGTTCTCGGTGTTTTAAAGGAAGCAAATGTTTCCAAATCGCTGCAGACGAAAGTTGCCGGTGAGTCTTTGTTCAATGACGGAACAGCGATCGTTTTATTCGCTGTTGTGCTTCAGATCGCGACAGGTGAGAGAAGTGAGGTTACCTTTGGAAATATCACGTGGTTCTTTATACAGGAGTTTTTCGGCGGGTTGATCGTAGGACTTGTTCTGGGAATTGTAACTGAAAAATTAATTAAAAAGACCAAAGATTATAAAATTGCCGTTATGGCGACATTATCTATTGTAATGGGTGGCTATATGCTTTGCCACGAGCTGCATGTTTCTGCTCCTTTAGCAATGGTAGCTGCCGGTTTATATATTGGGAATATGAAATTTTCCAAGACAGAAGTTGCGGAAGAATTAAAAGACTATCTCCACAAATTCTGGGAAGTAACGGATGAGATCTTTAATGCGATACTTTTCTTGTTTATCGGCTTACAGGTGATTGTCATCTCTGATTTACAGCAATATTGGAGAGCCGGTGCTGTAGCTATTGTTATCGTTTTAATTTCCAGGTTTTTATCTATTTTGCTACCGGCCAGGCTGATCCGCTTTAAAAAGAAAATTGATAATCATACAATTAAAGTACTTACATGGGGAGGAATCAGAGGAGGAGTATCGATTGCGCTTGCATTATCTATTCCGGATGGTGTGGCGCATAAAGAAGCAATCGTTGCCATTACGTACTTTGTAGTTGTATTTTCTATTATTGTACAAGGTCTTACCATTGGCGCTGTAGCCGATCCTGCCCAAAAGATAAAAATTATTCCGGTTCTGCCGAAGAATGAGCTTCCTCTTTCCGCAGAAGAGCCGGCTGATCATGATGAACAAATCGAACCTTAGGAATGATCTTTGTTTCTGAAAAGTTCAGGGGATTTCCGGTAAAGGGCCTTTAATCCAACAATTATCCTTTCAGTTCTGCCTTCAAATAATCTTTAGTATAAGATTTTACCTTGTTTTTGGCAAATACTTCCGGCGTACCTGAGAACAGGATATTTCCGCCTTTACTTCCGCCTTCCGGCCCTACATCCACAATATAGTCGGCTACTTTGATAATATCCAGATTGTGCTCTATTACCAGGATTGTATTTCCCTCTTCAACCAGCCGTTGCAGAACATCCAGTAAAATGCGGATATCTTCAAAGTGAAGCCCTGTTGATGGTTCATCCAGAATATAGATCGTTTTTCCGGTGCTTTTTTTCGAAAGCTCCGTCGCCAGCTTGATACGCTGCGCTTCGCCTCCGGAAAGCGTGGTACTTGGCTGCCCGAGCTTTACGTACCCCAATCCGACAGAATCTAATGTTTGTACGATACGGTTAATTTTCGGGATATTTTCGAAGAATTTGGCAGCTTCTTCAATCGGCATGTCCAGCACATCTCCGATTGATTTTCCCTTGTACCGGATCTCAAGTGTTTCTCGGTTGTAACGTTTTCCGTTGCAGGTATCGCAGTCCACATGAACATCCGGAAGAAAGTTCATTTCAATCACTTTTACACCCGCACCGCCACAGGTTTCACAGCGCCCTCCGGCTACGTTGAAAGAGAATCTTCCCGGCTTGTAGCCACGGATCTGGGATTCGGGAAGATTTGCATATAAATTGCGGATCTCGTCAAATACTTTGGTATAAGTTGCCGGATTTGAACGGGGAGTTCTCCCGATAGCAGCCTGATCAATTTCTATGACCTTATCCAGATGCTCCAATCCTTCGATTTTTTTATAAGGAAGCGGTTTTTTAACTCCGTTATAGAAATGCGCATTCAGGATCGGGTACAGGGTCTGATTGATCAGCGAAGACTTACCGCTTCCGGAAACTCCTGAAATACAGGTAAAAGTTCCCAGCGGGATTTCCAGATTTACATTTTTCAGGTTGTGGCCGCTTGCGCCTGTCAGCTTTAACCACTTTCCATTGCCTTTTCTTCTCGTTTCCGGCACTTCGATCTTCAATTCTCCTTTCAGATATTTTGTGGTAAACGAATCTTCTGTATTTAACTGGTCAACAGTTCCTGCATTGACGATTCTACCGCCGTGAACACCAGCTTTTGGTCCTATATCTACGACAAAATCAGCAGTTTCGATCATTTCTTTATCATGCTCCACGACAATCACGGAGTTCCCGGTATCTCTGAGGTTCTGAAGTGATTTTATCAGTTTTGTATTGTCACGTTGGTGAAGGCCGATACTTGGCTCATCCAGTATATACAGCACATTCATCAGCTCGGTGCCGATTTGTGTCGCGAGGCGGATTCGCTGCGCTTCACCACCTGAAAGTGTTTTTGCAGAACGGTTGAGGCTGAGATAATCCAGGCCGACATTTACAATGAAATTGATCCGGCTTTTGATTTCTTTCAGAATTTCTTTTCCGATCGCAAGCTGACTTTCTGAAAGATGCTGTTCAACGTTTTCAAACCAGTCTCTCAGATCGACGGTATCCATTTCAGCAAGCTGTCCGATGTGCTTATCGTTTATCTTAAAATAGAGCGCTTCTTTTTTCAAGCGGTAACCTTTACAATCCGGGCAGGTGACCACATTCATAAATGATTGCGCCCAACGCTGGATTGCCGCGGGCCCGTCGTCCGCATGGCGCATTAAAAAGCTGATGATTCCTTCGAAAATAAATTCTTTATTATTGCTGTTGTTTTCCAGCCCTTCATTTCCGTCGATCAGGACTTTCAGAACTTCTTCGTCAATATCCTTGATGGGAGTTGTCAGCTTATAGCCATGATGATTCAGGAACTCATCGATTTTTTCAAAGATCCAGGTACGTTTATATTCACCGATAGGTATAATCCCGCCGGATTTGATGCTTTTTTGCGGATCCGGGATTATTTTTTCCATTGAGACTTCGCTCACTTGTCCCAATCCGTTGCATTTCGGACAAGCTCCGTAAGGAGAGTTAAAAGAAAACAAGAACGGTTCCGGTTCCGGATAACTGATCCCTGTTGTCGGACACATCAGCAAACGGGAAAAATAGCTTACTTCATTCGTTTCATAATCCATGACCATCATGGTTTTCTGGCCGTGCTTCATGGATGTTAAAATGCCTTCATACAGACGTTTCCCTGAATCTTCGTTTGCAACAATGCGATCAATGACAATATCAATGTCGTGAATTTTATAACGGTCCAGCTTCATGCCCGGCTCAATGTCCCGCATTTCTCCGTCCACCCGTACTTTCGCAAAGCCGGATTTGCGGATCTGCTCGAATAATTCGCGGTAATGTCCTTTCCGTCCTTTTACTTTAGGAGCAAGCAGGACAATACGTTTGTCTTTGTATTTTTCCAGGATCAGCTGAACGATCTGCTCATCCGAGTATTTGACCATCGCTTCGCCTGTTTCGGAGGAATAGGCAGTACTCACGCGTGCGTAAAGTAGCCGTAGGAAGTCATAAATTTCTGTAATTGTCCCGACCGTTGATCTCGGAGAGCGGGAAACCGTTTTCTGTTCAATGGAAATTACCGGACTTAGCCCTTCTATTTTATCGACGTCCGGGCGCTCCAGCCCACCTAAAAATTGGCGCGCATACGCTGAAAAAGTTTCGATATAACGCCGCTGGCCTTCGGCAAAAATTGTGTCAAAAGCAAGTGAAGATTTTCCTGAACCGGACAAGCCTGTAAATACCACCAGCTTATTTCTGGGTATTTTCAGATCGACGTTTTTCAGATTGTGCTCACGTGCACCATAAACTTCAATGTATTGCTGTTCGTTCTCAATAGCCTCTTTCATGCGGATTGCTTTTTGCGATAATTCCGGAGATCATCCGGGGTGCAAATTTACAACAATTTAAGCGTAATACCGATTACATATCTGTGTCAGCCCGATCCGGTTTTTGCTTTTATTGCTCCCAACATCTGTTATATCAGCATTAACCTTAAAATAATCCAAACTGTTAATTAGGAGATTTTTAATAATAACGATTGTTTTGGCAGGCCGCCGGAACAGAGAAGCTGAACAGCGAATTTACGGAAGAGCTTCTGTTGAAGAAAAGAAAGTATAATTTTCCACTACCCCGCACAAGAATGTTAACGAGGTAGCAGAATAATTTTTGAATTTATCGCAATAAGGTTATGTGGCCTGTTTTTTCAATTTTTTCAACAGCCTCTCGTTTTTTGATGATAATTTTCCATACGTAGGTTCCTTCCGGACATACTTTTCCTAAATACGTACCGTCCCAGCCCACTTTAGTATTATGTGTTTCGAAGATGATTTCACCCCAACGGTTGAATACCAACATTTCATAATCAAAATTATCATAACCTTCAGCAATCACAGGTTTAAAGATGTTATTGAACTCATCCCCGTCAGGAGTAAATGTATTAGGAACGTAAAATATAATATCCTCGCTCATTTTGATTACTACGCGGGCAGTATCTGTACAGCCTTTGTCATTTTTGGCAACTAGGATGACAGTGTAATTTCTGAAAATTTCAGGATCATAAACATATTTAGGATGTTCTTTTGTGCTGTGCCCTGTTTCATCGCCGAAATACCATTCATAAAAAGTCGCGTTCTGAGACTGATTGGTGAAGTAAACTTCATTGTAAACGTTTGTGATTTCGTAAGTAGAAGCTATGAATGCTGCTTCCGGTGTAGGAAAAGCACAGATAGAACTATCCATTTTTACAGTAGTGGTACATCCGCCTACAGCTACAGACAAAGAAACATTGAAGCAGGTATCTCCGGTAAATGTATGAACGGGGCTGCTTGAGCCGGAAGTCGTACCATCTCCGAAATTCCATACATAGGAATCTGCATTAGCTATTGAGCTTGAGAACTTTACAACTAACGGAGAACATCCTTTTGTTGTATCTGCAACAATAGCAAGATGAAGAGTGTCTTCATATGAAATGGTTGCTGCACCGTTTTTCGTACATCCATTGGCATCCGTTACTGTTACGGTATAAGTCCCAGCCGGCACATCAGACAGATTCTGTGCTGTTGATCCGTTTGACCAGGCATAGCTATAGGGAGCTGTTCCTCCTGAAACCGAGATATCGGCGCTTCCGTTGCTGCTTCCACAACCTGCACTTGTGATTGTTCCTATTGCAATCGTTGGTGCAGCGGTGCTGGTAATGATTGTTCCCGTCCCGTTTGTCGCTGTACATCCGTTATCATCTGTTACCGTTACGGTATAAGTTCCTGCCGGCACACCAGACAGGTTTTGTGATGTAGTGCCGTTTGACCATGAATAGGTATAAGGTGCCGTTCCTCCTGAAACAGAAATATTGATGCTTCCATTACTATTCCCGCATGCTGCCGGAGTAATTGTTCCGACAGCAACAGCCGGCGCAGAAGTATTGGTTATGGCCGTTCCCGTTCCGTTTGTTGCCGTACATCCGTTATCATCTGTTACCGTTACGGTATAAGTTCCAGCCGGAGCACCAGACAGGTTTTGTGCTGTTGATCCGTTTGACCATGAATAAGTATAAGGTGCCGTTCCTCCTGAGACGGAAATATTAATGCTTCCATTGCTATTCCCGCAAGATGCCGGAGTAATTGTTCCGACAGTAACGGAAGGGCCTGATGTATTGGTGATGGTTGTTCCAGCCCCGTTTGTTGCTGTACATCCGTTATCATCTGTTACCGTTACGGTATAATTTCCAGCCGGAACACCAGACAGGTTTTGTGCTGTTGATCCGTTTGACCATGAATAAGTATAAGGTGCCGTTCCCCCTGAAACGGAAATATTGATACCACCATTGCTGCTTCCACATGATGCAGAAGTGATCGTTCCCACGGAGACAATCGGCGCAGAAGTATTGGTGATAGTTGTTCCTGTTCCGTTTGTTGCTGTACACCCATTATCATCTGTTACCGTTACGGTATAATTTCCAGCCGGAACACCAGACAGGTTCTGTGCTGTTGATCCGTTTGACCATGAATAAGTATAAGGTGCCGTTCCCCCTGAAACGGAAATATTGATACCACCATTGCTGCTTCCACATGATGCAGAAGTGATCGTTCCCACGGAGACAATCGGCACAGAAGTATTGGTGATAGTTGTTCCTGTTCCGTTTGTTGCTGTACACCCATTATCATCTGTTACTGTTACAGTATAAGTTCCTGCAGATATACCTGATAAATTTTGCGATGTAGCGCCATTCGACCATGAATAGGTATAAGGTGCCGTTCCCCCTGAAACGGAAATATTGATGCTTCCATTGCTGTTACCACATGAGGCATTTGTTACTGTTCCTATGGAGACAGTTGGTGCAGGAGCATCAGTAATTGGTGTCCCCGTTCCGTTTGTTGCTGTACATCCGTTATCGTCTGTTACTGTTACGGTATAAGTTCCCGCCGGAACACCTGATAAATTCTGCGATGTAGTTCCGTTTGACCATGAATAGGTATATGGTACGGCTCCTCCTGAAACGGAAATATTGATGCTTCCATTGTTGTTACCACACGAAGCATTTGTTACTGTTCCTACGGTAACGGAAGGACCTGATGAGTTGGTTATGGTTGTTCCCGTCCCGTTTGTTGCTGTACATCCGTTATCGTCTGTTACCGTTACGGTATAAGTCCCCGCTGCCACACCTGATAAATTCTGTGCTGTCGATCCGTTTGACCACGAGTAAGTATAAGGCATTGCTCCCCCTGAAACAGAGATATCAATGCTTCCGTTACTGCTTCCGCATGAGGCAGGATTAATTGTTCCGACGGTGATTGCCGGAGCAGATAATTTATCTACATTACTAAAAGCATCACTGGTTGTAGTACAGTTGCCGTTTTTGACTGTTACGGTGTAATTTTGTCCGGTTGTCATTCCGCTGATTGCTCCTCCTGTGCCAATAGTCGGTCCTGTCGGGGAGAATGTATAGGTGTAGGATGAATTATAATTCGAGACAGTACTTATTTCTGTGTCTGTACAAGTAGGGCTTGTTTTTGAGATAACAGGTTTGGCAGGGTTAGCATTTATAACAATTTTTACTTTCACTGTGTCTTTGCAGACATCGGAAGGAGTAAATGTGTAAACAGCTCCGCTGCCGGCAATTGTAGTGACAACAGAAGAAGGATTCCAGGTACCACTTACTCCGTCATTTGACGCTGCCGGAAGAGAAACGGATTCTCCTTCACAATATGGCCCGAAAGCGCTGAAAACAGGTTTCTGTTTAGTTACAGTAACGGTAACCTGATCGGTAGCTGTACATCCCGGTCCGGTTGTTACGGTTACTGTATAGGTTGTTGTCTGAGTGGGAGTTGCAACCGGATTCTGAATAGCCGGATCATCCAGGCTTTCAGAAGGAGTCCAGGAATAGGTCGCTGAACCTGGATTAGAACCGGAACCACCACCTGAACAGTTAACAATTTTGACTGTATAATCTTCGATTTCATCTGAATTAGTTAAAGCGTTTGCACTTCCCCATCCATACCACTTAGAATCACAAGCCTTATCATTTGCAGCAAAGTCATCATTATCTTTAACTCTTATCCTCATTCGGTAAACGCCAGGTGCTTGTCCTGCAGGCACATTAATCGTCATGGTGTGGGAATAAGAAGATCCTGACATCAAAGCAGTAGTTTGAGCTATTTCAGAAGGATTACTGAATGTTCCATCGTTGTTCCAGTCAATCCAGACCCGAACGGCACTTTTAGGATTAGAGCCACCTGCGTGAGCAACTGCCGCAGTCAACCCAAAAGAACTTCCTGCACATACTTCAACAACCTGCGAAGTATAATCACTGTACCACTGAGATGTGTTTGTGTTTGGCATAGATCCCTGCACTTTTGTGTTCGGGTTACTGATATTAACGCTATTGTGCCCTCCTGTTGTAGAGACACTATTAATATAATATCCTCCTTTTTGAGTCATAGAGGCTGCTGTTGCACATCCTGCCGGTGTAAGAGGAGATTCAGGAGTCGCAGGACTCTCACCGATCTGTACACTTTGCCCGCAGTTTATGGTTACATCTGTGCCTGCGTTTGCAACAGGTGTCGGGCTTACAGTTACCACAACCGGAGTTCTGCTGCTTTCACATCCTCCTGCTGTCTGTGATACGTAATAGGTTCCCGTTGCTAATGCTGTTGACCCTGCTAACGGAGATCCTCCTGACGCTGCAGAATACCAGTTGATACCTGTTCCGGAAGGAACAAGGTTTGCGACAGTTCCTGCTCCGCAAAAGTTTTGAGTGGATGCTGTCGGTGGTGTTGCTGCGCCTAGCTGTGCTGCGTTGCTAAAAGAAGTGCTTGCGTCAGATGGACATGATCCGCTTGAAGCGGTCACGGTATAGTTTGTCCCTGTAGTCATATTGCTTATGCTACCTCCGGCGTTGACTGTTGGCCCTGCCGGTGTAAATGTGTAGGTATAAGCAGCATTATAGTTTGAAATTGAACTTGTTCCCGCTGCCGAACAGGATGCAGGAGTTGAAGTGATCGTTGGAGCTGCAGGTTTTGCAGTCATTGTCACGGCTACCGGAGTTCTGTTGCTTTCACATCCACCGGTTGTCTGAGATACGTAATAAGTTCCCGTTGCTAATGCTGTTGACCCTGCTAACGGAGATCCTCCTGACGCTGCAGAGTACCA